>Ga0075433_10000046_pt1 | contig 50848 bp, 41 predicted proteins | sample RhiMethybrSRZTD2_FD_75299 | JGI IMG/M metagenome (GOLD analysis project Ga0075433, IMG submission 75299) | Populus rhizosphere microbial communities from Tennessee, USA - Rhizosphere MetaG P. TD hybrid SRZTD2 | ecosystem: Host-associated > Plants > Roots > Rhizosphere > Soil | place: USA... | reverse complement strand
CGCCATCGTCATCAGCACCTCGCGCGTGATGCGGCGCGGACGCGACACGCGGGCCGGCTGCCAGCGCCAGAAGTAGTGTGCGACCGACCCTTCCTGGTCGCGGAGTTCGATGGCCCGCTGCGCGTTGTTGATGGTGGACTCGATCTTTCCGCGGTGCCTGACGATCCCTTCGTCCCGCAAGAGACGCGTCACGTCCTTCGACTTGAAGCGGGCAACGGTATCGATATCGAAGCCGGCGAACGCCCGGCGGAAGTTCTCGCGCTTCCGCAGGATCGTCAGCCAGCTGAGACCAGCCTGGAATCCTTCGAGGCAGATCTTCTCGAACAGTCGGTTGTCGTCCCTGACCGGTTTGCCCCACTCCTCGTCGTGATATCTGACGTAGAGCGGATCCTCTCCACACCACCAGCAGCGTTTCACCGAAATATCCCGCGAATTCCTTCGCCGAGGGCGCCGAGCAGCCCGCGCAGCGCGCGTTCGGCCCGTTGCTTCAGGCTGCCCGTGTGCAGCTCACACAACTGCGTCGGGATGTCGTCTCCTGGCTTGAAGTATTCAACGTAACTCGGACACCCGTCGAGCGCCCGATGATACGAGACCGAACACATCAATTCGCTGCGAAGCTTGGGAGGACGCGGGAACGGGTCGGCCGGAAGCCGTTGCGCCGTGCGGCGCATGAAGTCCGCCCAGATCGGCAACGCGATCCGCGAGCCTGAGGCATCGCTGCGGATCGTTTGCGGATCGTCGAATCCAATCCAGACACCGACGACGACTGACGAGGAGAAGCCGACGAACCAGGCGTCGCGCGAATCGTTGGTGGTGCCCGTCTTGCCGGCGACCTCCATCGGAAGCCCCTGACGCTGCAGGCTTGCCGCGGTCCCTCGCCGCGTGACGTCCTGGAGCATCGAGACCATTTGATAGGCGACCTGCTCGGAAAGGACCTGCTGGCGCTTGAGATGGACGTACTCGACTTGATCTCCGTCTGCGTCCTCGATCGAAATCAGTCCTCGCGGCTGCGAGCGATAACCCATTCCCGGGAACACGGCGTAGGCCGCCGTCAGATCGAGCGGAGTGACAAGGCCGCTGCCGAGCGCGAGCGATGGAACGTCTGGCTGATCGGGAACTCCAAGGTCGTTCGCGAGCTTGATTACCGGCCGGGCTCCCACGCGTTGCTGAAGCAGGACGGCCGCCGCGTTGCTCGATTCGAGCAACGCTTCGCGCAACGTCATCGTGTCGTGCGTCTTGGCGCGATCGTCACGAGGAATCCAGACGCCTTCGGGGGCCTGCACGGCCACCTGCTGAAGACCGCTGATGGTCGAGACCGGTGACAGTCCCTGTTCGAGCGCCGTCGCATACACGAACGGCTTGAATGCCGATCCAGGCTGCCGATGACTGCGCGTCGCGCGGTTGAACGGTGTGGTCTGGTAGTCCGACCCGCCGACGAGGGCGAGCAGGCTGCCGTTACTGGGATCGATCGCGACCAGGGCCGCCTGGAGACCTGGAAGCCCAAGACGCCGCAGTCCGTTGCGGACGGCGACTTCGGCCGCATCCTGAACTTCCTGGACGAACGTCGTGTGAACTTTCCAGTCAGGAGGGTTGTCGTTTCCGATGAGGTCCCTGAACTGCTGCCGCAGGAACTCCTTCGCATAACCATGACGACTGTTGGCCGTCGATGACGCAGGGCGCACGCGCAGCTTCTCGCCGCGGGCAGATTGCTCCTGGGCGACAGTGATCTTTCCTTCCTCCCGCATGCGTCGCAGCACGATGAAGCTACGCGCGCGCGCATGCTCGAGCCGATTCCATGGTGAATACGACGCCGGCGCGCGAATCACGCCCGCCAGGAGTGCGGCTTCGCCCAACGTGAGATCTGAGGCTCGCTTGCCGAAGGTCCGTCGCGACATCGTCTCGACACCGTAAATTCCGCTGCCGAGATAGACGCGATTCATGTAGAGCTGGAGAATCTCCCGTTTCGAGAGGAAGATCTCCAGCATCACCGACAGCACGGCCTCCTTGACCTTGCGCCCGTAAGTGCGCGTATTGGACAGGAACAGCGTTCGTGCCAGTTGCTGCGTGATGGTGCTCCCCCCTTGCCGATCCTCGCCGCGCACGTTATGAACGACGGCGCGGCTCAGGCCAATTGGATCGATGCCGGGGTGTAAATAGAAGCGATGATCCTCGACGGCAATGACCGCGTCCTTGAAAGAGGTGGCAATGTGGTCGAACGGCACGTCCTGGCGCTGCTCGTCCAGGCGAAACCAAGGGTGATCGTCGGCGTCGTAGAAGACCGTGTCGCCGACTCCCCGATTGAGTTTGTAGATGGCCCAGGCGTGCCGGACGGTCCATACTCCCGACACGACCACCGCGGCTATAGCGACGGCCGCAGCGGCGAGAAAACCCCAGCGCAGGATCGGCCGCTTCGAGACCGCCTGTCGCGCGGACACTAAGAGCTTGTGCAGTGGCACTCGTTTGAATGGTAATAAAGATCGGGGCAACAAGATGACTCAATCTCTTAGACGCTCTTTACTGCCGCTCGTTCTGGTGCTGTCTTCTCTCGGGGTCGTTGCCCAGCAGGGCAACGCGTCGAAGGAGGCCGATTTCCTCACCCGAATCAGGCGCTTGACGGTCGAAGGGCGGCGCGCCGGCGAAGGCTATTGGTCACCCGACGGCCAGCGGCTCGTATTCCAAAGCGAAAGAGAACCGGGCAACCCCTTCTATCAGATCTATCTGATGGATATGGCTACTGGCGACGTCAGCCGTGTCTCGCCGGGGATGGGCAAGACCACCTGCTCGTTCATCAATCCGCAGACCGGTGACGTCCTGTTTGCGTCCACTCATCACGATCCGACGGCCAAACAACAGCAGGAAGAAGAGCTCAAGTTCCGCGCGTCCGGTCAGGAACGCCGATACTCCTGGGATTACGACCCGGAGATGGAGCTGTATGTCCGTTCCGTCAAGACGGGCGCGCTGCGGCGGTTGACGAACAAGCGTGGCTACGATGCCGAGGCGAGCTACTCCCCCGACGGTCGTTGGATCGTATTCTCCTCGACGCGTCAGGCATACGATCGGCCGCTTTCAGCGGCTGAGCAGAAGCAGCTCGACACCGACCCGAGTTACTTCGGCGAGATCTACATCATGCCTGCCGATGCGGATGGGTCGGGCGTGAAGCGCCTCACCAATGTTCCCGGGTATGACGGTGGCCCATTCTTCTCGCCGGATGGCAAGCGGATCATCTGGCGGCGCTTCGACGAGCGCGGCGTCATCGCGGATGTGTGGACGATGAATCTCGACGGAACCGACCAGCGTCAGATCACGGACTTTGGCGCAATGAGCTGGGCGCCTTATATCCATCCATCCGGCCGCTATATCGTCTTCTCGTCGAACAAGCTCGGATTCGAAAACTTCGAGGTGTTTCTCGTCGACATCGATGGGACCAAGGAGCCGATCCGGGTCACGTATTCCGATGGCTTCGACGGGCTCCCAGTGCCGTCGCCAGACGGGACGCGACTGGCATGGACGTCCAGTCGTGGTGGCGGCCGTGAAGGTCAGATTTATCTCGCTCAATGGAATCATCAGCACGCGCTCGACGCACTCGCGGCAGCGCCGCCTCGCCAGAAACCGACCCGAGGATCAGGACAATGACGATGCGCTCATGGCCGCGCGGGCTCACGCCCGCGCTCTACATTGCGATAGGCCTGTCGGTTGCCACGCTCTCGGCGCAGACACCGGCACCAGCGACAGCAGCGCAGACACGGGCATATGTCGAGACGCTGGCCTCTGAAAAGTTCGCGGGACGCGAAGCAGGCTCGAGTGGGGAACGTGGAGCTGGTGATTACATCGCGGCGCAGCTTGCGCGGCTCGGCGCCAGGCCGCTTCCCGGACGGCAGGACATGTTCATGTCGTTCGAGTTCACGGCGGGAAGCCGCGACGGCGGCTCACAGCTGGCGATGGGCAATCAGCGTTTCACCGCGCCTGACGACGTCGTCGCGCTTTCCTTCTCGGACGATGCAACCGTGTCGGCGCCAGCGGTCTTCGCTGGCTATGGCATCGTCGTGCCGGAGTCACAGAACTTCGGATACGACAGCTACGCGACGCTCGACGTGAAAGACAAGGCGGTCGTCGTGTTCAGATATTTTCCTGAGGACGCCGACAAGGAAACGAAGTCGATCCTTGCTCGCTATTCCGATCTGCGCTACAAGGCGCTCGCCGCACGGCAACGCGGCGCCAAGGCGCTCCTGGTCGTCACGGGTCCTCGATCGCCGAATGCCGGCCAGACAGTGCCGATTACGTTCGACACAGCCCTGGCCGGTTCTGGCATCCCAGCGGCAAGCGTCAGTGGCAAAGCCGCCGCTGCCCTCTTTGGTTCACGATCGCTCGAGTCGGTACAGAAGGAGTTCGATACCGGCAACCCGCACGCCGCGGGTTTCGCGCTCGAGGGCGTGACGGTGGAGCTCGCGACGAAACTCGTTCGCGAGAAGCGCACCGCCCGCAATGTCGTGGCGTTTCTGCCGGCGACGTCCCCTGTGACCGGTGTCGAGAAGCCATGGGTCGTGATTGGCGCGCACTACGACCATCTCGGGCTTGGCCGGAACGGCAACTCGCTTGCTACCGGCAGCGACGCGGGCAAGCCGCATGTCGGCGCGGATGACAACGCGTCCGGCAGTGCGGCTGTGATCGCGGTCGCCGACGGGGTGGCGCGCCAGAAAGTTCGTCGACGGAATTTCGCCGTGGCGCTGTGGTCTGCCGAGGAGCTCGGGCTGATCGGCTCGAGCGCATTCGTCAACGCGCCGCCGATTCCGGTGAACGAGATTGCCGCCTATCTCAACTTCGACATGGTTGGCCGCATGCAAGACAACAAGCTCGCCGTGCAGGCGACCGGCAGCAGCGCGACGTGGGCGTCGCTCATCGAGCGCGCGAACGTGGCCGCGGGATTCAACCTCACGCTGCAGCCCGATCCATATCAGCCGACTGACGTCGCGACGTTCAACCAGGCGTCGGTGCCGAGCCTGAATTTCACGACCGGCGCTCATCTCGATTATCACAAGCCGTCGGACACGGCGGACAAGATCAACTACGAGGATCTCGATCGAGTCGCGCAATTCGCGACCGTCATTGCGACGCGGCTGCTCGAGTCCGATCAGGCTCCGCAGTTCGTCAAAGTCGAGCAGTCATCGCAGACCGTCAATCGCACCGGCGTCCGCGTCTTCACGGGCACCGTGCCGGACTATGCGGCGGACGCGAAGGGCCTGCTTCTTGGCGGCGTCATCGGCGGCGGTCCTGCCGAGCAGGCCGGGTTGCAGAAAGGCGACGTCATCGTCGAGATCGCCGGCCAGACGATCGCCAACATCTACGACTACACCTACGCGCTGGAACTGCTGAAGATCGGGGAGCCGGTGAAGGTCGTGTACATGCGTGGTACAGAACGGCGCGAGACCACGTTGACTCCTGCGGCACGGCGTTAGCCACACAGGGAACTTAGAACACGAACTTGAAACCAGGAACTCGGAACCTGGAACTGCTCATTTCGTTGCGTCAGGGTCGACTTTCGGGACCAGATTATCCTCACCCGCGAGCATGCTTTCGCATTCCTCCGTGAGCGCATCACCAGCCTCGACTGCCCCCTGCATCTTCGCGTAGATCAGCGCGATGAGGAAGATCACCACGACGAGACCGAGCGACAACCACCTCGGGATCTCCAGCCCGATGATGTCGGTATCGTGGAGGTACTCGAGACACAGCTTGACCCCCACCCACGCGATGATGATGAAAGCTCCGTCGACGAGCGGCGGGTATCGCTGAACGAGCGCTATCAGCCGGCCCGCAACCAGACGCATCGCCACGATGCCGAGAATTCCGCCGATGATGACCACCCACAACTTCGGCGACATTGCTACGGCGACCAGAATCGAATCGATGGAGAACGCGAGGTTGATGACCTCCACGCGAACGACGGTCGCCCAGAATGGAGACAGACCGAGCATGCCCTTGGCCTTGGGCGCCTGGTGGCGATCCTCCCCTTCTTCGCGGCCCCAGAAGTGTGAATAGGTGAGATACAGCAGGTACACGCCGCCCAGGACTTTTACCCACCCTACTTGAATGAGATATGCCGCCAGTGCCGTGGCGGCGGCGCGAAAGGCAAATCCGCCAAGCAGCCCGTATCGAAGGGCTTTCTGGTGATCGCGCCGGGGTAACCCCAGCACCATGATGGCCATGACCAGCGCGTTGTCCGCGCTGAGGAGGCCTTCGAGAACGACGAGCAATCCAATGGTAACGAGGTCGGCGGCTGCGATATCCAAGGCGTTCGTTCCATCCTACTCTCTGTGCCGGCGCCGGTGAACGGTTAAACTTGACACGAGTCGTATCAAGACCTACACTCGATCCGTATCAATGTTGGGGTGGGCGGCCCCGCCCGGCCGCTGGATCGGGATGGCACTGGACGATCTTTTTTTCATCAGCACGGCGGCCGAGCAGCTGGGGATGCATCCCCAGACTCTACGAAAGTACGAGCGCCTCGGGTTGATTCGCCCCAGCCGGACGATCGGCAGCATGCGTCTCTATGCGCGTGAAGAGCTCGAACGGCTGCGCCTGATCAAGCAACTGGTGGACGGCCACGGGATCAATCTGGCCGGGGTGCAACGGTTGCTGGCGATGGCAGAGGTGATGCAACGGATTCGACCGCTTCTGGACGAGTCCGCGTTGAGCACCGGCCACGGCCGCCGGCAGTTGCTCAACGAGATCAAGCGTCTGAACGATTTACTTGGCCTGTAACAAGTCCGGCTAAAGCCGGGCACTACGTTTACTCGACTCGACACTGAAACTTGACACTCGAGACCAGCCGTGGACTTCAAGGATTACTACGCAACACTCGGCGTTTCCAAGACGGCCAGCGAGAAAGAGATCAAACAGGCGTTCCGGAAACTTGCGCGCAAGCACCACCCCGACGTCAACCCGGGTGACAAGGTCGCAGAGGGCAAGTTCAAGGAGATCAACGAAGCGTACGAAGTGCTGGGCGATCCAGAGAAGAGAAAGAAGTACGACGAGCTGGGGGCCAACTGGCGGATGTACGAACAGCAGGCGCGGAGCGGTGGCCAGCCGTTCGGCGGAGCCTGGGGGCCACCGCCGGGTGGTGGCGCTCGCGCGAACTACCGCACGATGACGCCGGAAGAGATGGAAGACCTCTTCGGCGACACGAACCCGTTCTCGGATTTCTTCACCACCTTCTTCGGGGGCGGCGGCGGTGCCGGTTTCGGCGGCGCGACGGAGCCGCACGCGTCTCGCGGATCACGCGGACGTCGGCGTGCAGGGCGCGACATCGAGAACGAGATCGAACTGGCCCTGGAAGATGCCTTTCAAGGCGCGACGCGCCGGCTGATGCTGCGCCATGACGGCCACGTGAAACACGTCGACGTCAGGATTCCTGCGGGCGTGACCGACGGCTCGCGCGTACGCGTCAGCGGCGAAGGCGAGCGGGGAGTCGGCGGCGCCGAGTCGGGAAATCTCTATCTCCGTGTGCGGCTGGCGCCGCACCCGGTATTCGAACGGAAGGGGCGCGACCTCTACGTCAAGTCACCCGTTCCCTTGACCACGGCGGTGCTCGGGGGTGAGGCGACCGTACAGACACTCGCGGGCAAGCCAGCACGATTGCGGATTCCACCATTGACTCAGAACGGCCAGCTGTTCCGCCTCAAAGGGTACGGAATGCCGGCCGTCGGAAAGACCGATGACACTGGGGACCTCTACGCCCGGGTAGACGTCCAACTTCCTACGAGCCTCAGCGACAAAGAGCGTGAGCATTTCGAAGCGCTCCGGAAACTGGGCGGCGACGACAGCAAGACGCACAGCGCGGCGTGAGCACGACAGCCATGAACTTGAACAAACTTACTGAAAAGGCGCAGGAGGCCATCCTCGCCTCGCAAAATCTCGCGACCGAGTACAACCACTCGGAGGTGACGCCGGAGCATCTGCTCGTAACCCTCGTCGAACAGTCCGGCGGCATCGTCCCATCGGTGCTGCGAAAGATCGCGCTCGATCCGGCGCGCGTCGCGACCGACGCGCGCGCGCTGTTGAAGGCACTCCCGCAGGCCTACGGCGGCGATGTGCGGCTCTCCCCTCGCATGAAGTTGATCGTCGATTCGGCGCAGGCCGAGGCGACGCGTCTGCAGGACGAGTACGTCAGCACCGAACATCTGTTGCTGGCCCTCGCCACGGAAACAGGCCGGTCGCCGGCGGCGCAGCTGCTGCAGCGTCTTGGCGTCAGCAAGGACGTGCTCTACAAAGCGCTGACGGAAGTGCGGGGCAACCAGCGCGTGACGTCGCCGAATCCCGAATCGACGTACGAAGCGCTCACTCGCTACGGCCGCGATCTCACGCAGCTCGCCCGGAGCGGCAAGCTGGATCCGGTGATCGGACGCGACGAGGAAGTGCGGCGAGTCATCCAGGTTCTGTCACGCCGCACCAAGAACAATCCGGTCTTGATCGGCGAGCCAGGCGTCGGCAAGACGGCCATCGTCGAAGGGCTGGCCCAGCGCATCGTCCGCGGCGACGTTCCCGAGGGACTCAAGGACAAGAAGATCTTTGCCCTCGACATGGGGGCGCTGGTTGCGGGCGCGAAATACCGTGGGGAGTTCGAGGAGCGACTGAAGGCGGTGCTCAAGGAGATCATGGAATCGGAAGGACAGATCGTCCTCTTCATCGACGAGCTCCATACCGTGGTCGGCGCCGGCGCCGCCGAGGGCGCGATGGACGCGTCGCAGATGCTGAAGCCGATGCTCGCCCGCGGCGAGCTGCACACCATCGGCGCGACTACGATCGACGAGTATCGAAAGCACATCGAGAAGGACGCCGCGCTCGAACGCCGCTTCCAGCCGGTGATGGTGGGCGAACCCACCGTCGAGGACACGATCTCGATTCTTCGCGGCTTGCGCGAGCGCTACGAGATTCATCACAAAGTCCGGTTCAAGGACGCCGCGCTCGTGGCAGCCGCAGTGCTGTCGCATCGCTACATCACCGATCGGTTCCTGCCCGACAAGGCCATCGACCTGGTCGACGAGGCTGCGTCGAAACTGCGAATGGAAATCGATTCGATGCCCGCAGAGCTCGACGAAGTGCGGCGCCGGATCATGCAGCTCGAAATCGAGCGCGAGGCGCTGCGCAAGGAAACCGATCCGGCATCGAAGGATCGCCTGTCGAAACTCGAGCGGGAGCTGGCCAACCTCAAAGAGGAACAGACCAGGCTGCAGACGCAGTGGCAGAACGAGAAGGATACGCTGCAGGGCACGAGCGATCTGAAGCAACAGCTCGAAGATGCGCGCATCGAATTGGAGATGGCGCAGCGCGTCGGAGACTACGCGAAAGCGTCGGAGCTCCAGTACGGACGGATTCCGGAGCTCGAGAAACGGATTACGGCAGGAGACGCCGCAAGTGATAGCGAGACCAAAACGCCACGCATGCTCAAGGAGCAGGTCGACGAGGAGGACATCGCTGAAGTCGTCGCGAAGTGGACCAACATCCCGGTCAGCCGGTTGATGGAGGGCGAGGTCCAGAAGCTGATTCACATGGAAGCACGCCTCCACGAGCGCGTGGTGGGTCAGGACGAAGCCGTCAGGGCGGTGGCCAATGCCATCCGTCGCGCGCGCGCGGGTCTGCAGGATCCGAACCGGCCGCTTGGCAGTTTCATCTTCCTGGGGCCGACTGGTGTCGGCAAGACCGAGCTGGCGCGCGCGCTCGCCGAGTTCCTGTTCGACGATGAGCACGCCATGATCCGGATCGACATGTCGGAGTACCAGGAGAAGCACACCGTGTCCCGCATGATCGGGGCGCCCCCTGGATACGTCGGCTACGACGAGGCCGGCCAACTCACCGAAGCCGTTCGGCGCCGTCCGTACGCCGTCGTCCTCTTCGACGAGATCGAAAAGGCGCACCCCGAGGTGCTGAACGTCCTGCTGCAGCTCCTCGACGACGGACGATTGACTGACGGCAAGGGGCGGACCGTTGATTTCAAGAACGTCGTTGTCATCATGACGTCGAATCTGGGCAGCCACTTCATCGCCGAGGCGCAACAGGGCTCCGGCCGCGAGGAGTTGCCGGAGGGCGTGCGCAGACAGGTGACCGAGGCGTTGCGCCAGCATTTCCGCCCCGAGTTCATCAACCGCGTGGACGAGATCATCTTCTTCCACTCGCTGGGGCTCGAGCACCTCAAGCGGATCGTGGACATCCAGATCCAGGGACTGCTCAAGCGGCTCGAAGAGCGGAAGATTCACGTCGAGCTGACCGATACGGCTCGCGGCTTCCTCGTGGCCGAAGGCTTCGATCCGATGTTCGGCGCCCGGCCGTTGAAGCGGACGATTCAGCGCCGCGTGCTGGATCCGCTGGCCATGCGGGTACTGGAGGGTGACATCCGCGAGGGCGACTCGGTCCTGGTCGATATGGGTAACAATGAACTGAAGTTCCAGAAGAAGCAGTCGGTGGCTGCTTGAGGGAATATTGGCGAATCTTCGAACCCCTCCCGGTCTGCCACCCCATCGCGCAATGCGCAGTGGGGGCTCCGGGCTGAACCCGCGCGATAAGCGCCCAGGTGAGCGGCGCTCGCTCCGAACGAGCGGGCGCGCCGGGGGACCGATCTGGTATTTCCTAGGCGGACTCCTGCTGCTCATCCTGGTCCAGACGTGGTTCCTGGCCCCGACCGGGCGGCAGCTCTCTTACAGCGAGTTCAAGACCGCTGTGCGCGCGGGCCAGGTCGCCGAGGTGTATGTCGGTGAGCAGACCATCCGGGGCACCCTGAAGCGCGAGGCCGACGGCAGCAAGAACTTCAGCACGACCAGAATCGAAGATCCGAAGCTGCTCGAGGATCTCGACGCGACCGGCGTGAAATACACAGGTGAATTCGTCAGCCGGTGGCTGCCCGAGATCCTCGGCTGGATCCTGCCGCTCGTCTTCATCTTTGTCATCTGGAGCTACTTCTCGCGCCGCATCGGCGGCGCCGAAGGCGGCGTCATGTCGTTTGCGCGCAGCAAACATCGCGTGTTCGCGGAAGACGACGTGAAGGTGAGCTTCGCCGACGTTGCCGGCGTCGACGAGGCCGAGCAGGAGTTGAAGGAGATCGTCGAGTTCCTGCGCAACCCGCGGAAGTACACGACGCTCGGCGGCCGCATCCCGAAGGGCGTGCTCCTGGTGGGACCGCCCGGCACTGGCAAGACGCTGCTGGCACGCGCGGTCGCTGGCGAGGCCAAGGTTCCGTTCTTCAGTCTCAGCGGCTCGGAGTTCGTGGAGATGTTCGTGGGCGTCGGCGCCGCGCGTGTGCGCGATCTGTTTTCGCAAGCCGAGGCGAAAGCGCCGTGCATCATCTTCATCGACGAACTCGACGCGCTCGGCCGCGCGCGCGTCCAGAGCCCCATGGGATCGCACGAGGAGCGTGAGCAGACGCTCAATCAGCTGCTCGCGGAAATGGACGGCTTTGATTCGCGCAAAGCCATCATTATCATGGGGGCGACCAATCGTCCGGAAGTGCTCGATCCTGCCCTGCTCCGTCCGGGCCGATTCGATCGCCAGGTCCTGGTCGACAAGCCCGATGTGAAGGGCCGCGAAGAGGTGCTGAGAATTCACACGAAGCAGGTCAAGCTCGCTCCCGAGGTCGACCTGCGAGTCGTGGCGGCGCGAACCGCCGGCTTCGCCGGAGCGGATCTCGCAAACCTGGTCAACGAAGCGGCGCTGCTGGCCGCACGCAAAGACAAGACCGCGGTCGACATGTTGGACTTCGACGAAGCGATCGATCGCCTGATCGCGGGTCTCGAGAAGAAGCGCGTGATGAGCCGGAAGGAACGCGAAATCGTTGCTTATCACGAATCCGGGCACGCCATCGTGGCGACTGCGATTCCGGGAATGGATCCGGTCCACAAGATCTCGATCGTTCAGCGCGGTTTCGGCGCGCTCGGGTACACGATGCAGCTTCCGCTCGAAGACCGCTACCTGATGCAGCGGAAAGATCTGCTGGCACAGTTGGCGGTGCTGTTGGGAGGACGCACGGCCGAAGAGATCGCGCTCGGCGAGATCTCCACCGGCGCACAGAACGACCTGCTTCGTGCGACCGATATCGCCCGCGCGATGGTCACCGAATGGGGCATGAGCGACTCACTCGGCGCCATTAACTACGATGGGCACAAGCGCAACAAGTTCCTCGATATCCAGTTGGGACCCGAGCGTGGCGCTTATGCCGAGGACACGGCCCGTCTGATCGATGCCGAGGTTAAGCGAATCATGACCGATGCGCACAGCGAGGCGAGGCGTATCCTGACCGAGCACCGCGATCAGCTCGAAAGCGTCACACGGCGCCTGCTGGATATCGAAGTCATGGAAGGCGAGGAGTTGCGCCATTTGATGGGCCTCCCGGCTGTTGCGCATCCTCCTGATGACGCCACTCCGCTGCCACCTGGCGTGAGCTAGGGCTTTTCTTTCGGGGCGACGTAGCTCTTGCGCGCGCGCGGTTTGAGTCCCTTCTGCGACAAGATCCGCACCTCGACGTTGTGAACCTTGCCATCTCGCTTCGGTGGCGCAAACCCTAGCAGGTACTGGCCGTGCAATTCGTCGACGACGCGTGCGAACGCCGCACCTAAGTCTTCCGTCGGACGAATCTCGGTATACCCGCCGCCGGTGTGCTCTGACACCAGCGCGAGGCCCGGGTCCGGCAGATCGGCCAGCAGCGCAGCCTGGAGACCTCCCGGCCCGAACGCGCCGGGCGGCCGGTTGCCTCGGCTGCGCATTCCGACGCCGTAGACCATCACATCCTGGCTGCGGGCATGATCGATGATCTCTGCCTGGCTGATGAATGGCTGGCCGAATCCCGTCGGACCGCTGTCCTTCCCGTCGCTCAGGACCAGAATCACCGATCGCCCTTCCCCATCGTCTTTGAACTTTCCGATCGCGTCATCGATTCCCCGCCACAGGGGAGTCGGCGCGTCCGACGCGATGACGGTCGGCAGCGCGCTGCGAAGTTCGCCGACGTCGCGGGTGAACGCAGGACTGATGGTGACTTCCCGTCCGAACGTCCCCACGCGCACCACGTCGTTCTCTCCCAGCCGCGAAAAGAGTTGATTGGACGCCGCTCGCAGCAGCGAGAGGTTGCCTGCCATGCTGCCGGAGACGTCGAGCATCTCGATCAGTCGTACTGGCTGAGGAGTGTTGTCGAAAAGCGTGATCGGCTGCGGCTTGCCTTCGTCACGAACTTCGAAATCTTTCTGCTCGAGCGACGTGATCAGACGGCCGTCGTGGTCGGTCACTGTCACGAAAACGCGCACGGCGTCGCTCGTGCCGCGAAAGATTGGTTGTTGGGGGGATGCGCTCAGATTGAGCACGCACGCGCCAAGTATTAACACGGTGAGGAGCCGGGTCATGCACACTTCTCCATCATTTGCAGGTGGCACCTCACTTGTACAAATATCACGATTGACGGATCCCCGACCTTGACGCGACACTTGTTGGGGCGTATCGTCGAAATTGAATCAAGAATAAGAATCAATCGCAGGGGAGGTCTTATGCCCATGCGTGCAACGAAAGCATCTCACTTCCCGCCATCCCTCGCCGACATTCAGTTCAGAGCGTTGCCGATGCCTGCGAAGCCGCGCAAGCCCCGTGGCGACGTGACCGATCGCATCCGCTGCGAATTCGTGGAGATGCGCGGTTTCTCGCCGACAGTGGACCAGGCCGCCCGACTGTTCCAGGTCAGCCGCGACGAATGCGTGCGCGTGTTGAACGCGCTGGTCGACGAAGGATTTCTCAAGCAGACTGCCGACGGCAGATACCGACTTCCGCCTCAGCAATAGGGTTTATACCCTTATGTTGGTAGTCCGCACTCACCCATACGGGTGTATACTGCCCGTCCGGAAGCTTAGCCCACCGCTAATCGCGTTCAGCGTCGATCTGATCGTCCTCTGATCTTCCTGCAATGCAGTTGAGCCGAGCGAAAGGTCGCTCAGGCTGGGTTTTCGTGGAGCCTCGCACGTCGCGAGGCCACTGTTACCGTGCAGGAGCGAGTCAGATGGGTCGAAAACTCTACGTCGGCAACCTTCCCTACGAAACCAACGAGCAGGATCTCCAGGAGTTGTTCGCGCAAGCGGGCAACGTCGAGAGCGTCACGGTGATGCGGGATCGCGACACGGGCCGAGCGCGTGGCTTCGCCTTTGTCGAGATGTCGTCTGACGACGACGCCCAGAGTGCCATCACCAAGTTGAACGATCAGCAGTTTGGCGGACGGCGGCTGACGGTGAATGAAGCACGACCTCAGGTTCCACGTTCCGGTGGCGGCGGCGGTGGCGGATACGGCAACCGCGGTCCCTCGCGTCGCAGCGAGCCTCGCTGGTAAGAGCATCACCCGGGCGGGTCTGCGTCACATGGACCCGCCTGGCATCTGCCGGGTCGTTCGAGCAGGACCTCGGCTGACGCGCGATCTTCAGCGGTCGGTGTTGTGGTGTCCATTCAGGAGGCGGACGTGCGAGGTTTTACGATTGGCGATCGGGTCTCTCAACTGCAATACGGCACCGGCACCGTTCGGCTCGTCGATGAACATCACACGGTCATCGACTTCGATGAGCACGGACTTCGACGTTTCGCCACGGCGATGGTGAAGCTCGAACGCTCCGCGACTGTCGAACCCGACAAACCACCCAAGCGCACGCGGAAGAAGGCGGCGCCGAAGCAAGTCTGACGTTCCGCGACCGGGGCTGTCAGCCGCGATAGCGAACGTCGTCCGCCACTAGCCTCGATAGGCGGACGTCGTCCGCCACTAGCCTCGATAGGCGACGTCGTCCGCCATTAGCCTCGATAGCGGACGACGACGGCCGTCAGGTCGTCCGCCTGCGGAATTCCGCGTGTGAAGCGCTCGAGTGCGCTCAGGAGTCGATCCAGGATGGTCTCGACTGGTTCGCGCGCGTGCGGCGCGATCGTGTCGCGGATCCGTGCTTCGCCGAATTCCTCTCCTTCGACATTCATTGCTTCGACGATGCCATCACTGAAGAGGACGATGGTGTCGCCGGCCTCGAGTTGCCTTTCGGCCTGCTCGTAGACGGCGTCGGGGAACGCACCGACCAGCGTTCCGCCCACCTCGAGCCGTTCGCAGGTCGTGGCCGAGAACAGCAACGGCGGGTTCTGCGCGGCGTTGCAATAGGTCAGCGACCCGGTCGGTGTCATCGAGCCGAAGAATATCGTCGCGAGTCGCGATTCGATCCGACGTGACAGGAGCACGCGGTTGACGAGCGAAATCAGATCCTTGGGCGCAACCGCCGTCCCGATGTGAGATCCGAAGATTCCTTGAATCACCGCGGTGACGAGTGCCGCCGGCGGGCCTTTGCCGGTCACGTCGCCCAGCGCAAAACCGAACGCGCCGCCGGACAGTTCGAGATAGTCGAAGAAGTCACCGCCGATCGTGCGGCTCGGCACCGACGCGCCGACGGCGACATAGAACGCGCCCTCACGCCGCGGTTCCGGGAGCAGCGCCTGCTGAATCCGCGATGCCGTTTGCAACTCTTGATCGAGCCTCGCCTTTTCCATCGACTCGCGATAGAGGCGGGCGTTCTCGATCGCGGTTGCGGCTTCGGTTGCCAGCGTCTCGAGAGCGATCGGTGCTGATGCTGAGAATCTCCCCCGCTCTTTGCTATCCAGATAGAGGACGCCGATATTGGCGCTGGTTGGACGCTCCTCGTTTCGCTCCACGTATCGCACGAGCCTCAGGGGTGCGCACAGCACGTGACGGATCCCGAAGCCGATCGTCTGCGTGTGCGATTGCGGCAAGTCTCCCTCGAGCAGGTCGGCGACGACTTGCACCTGGCCGGTGGCGAATACCTGCTCGGGAATCTTGCGGCTGATCTGGAAGCCTGATGGTTCGTCCGAGATGCGGCCGGCGCGGCGGGCGACCGTCATCTCGAGCGTCCCCTGCTTGTCGGCAAGCATGATGAAGCCGCGCTCGGCCCCGGTTGTTTCGATCGCCGCATCGAGCACGACTGCGAGCACTTCGTCGAGCACCCGCTCACTCCCCATTGCCTTGAGCGCCGCAAGCAGCGTCGCCAGCTGGCGAAGCTCCCCCGTTGCGCCAGCGCGGCTGTCGTCGCGCGAATCGCGCTCCGCTGCGAGAAACATCAAGGCGGCCCCGCCACGTCCGCACTCGATCTGGTCGGAATGGGTCAGTGCCTGCTCGATCACTCGCACGCCGTTGACGTACGTGCCGTATTTGGAATCGCGATCGCGGAGCACGTAGTGGCCGTCGACGAGGACGATCTCGGCGTGGTCTCGCGAGACCTGACCGCCGGTCAGGACGAGGTCGCTTTCGGGGCGGCGGCCGATCCGGAAAACGGCCCGGTCGATCGCGATGACGCGATGACCGAGCGAATCGCGAACGCTGAGTCGCGCTCCAAGTGATGTGGTCACTATTGGAGGAGGATTTTAACGTAGTGTCTGAGTCGAACGGTGCGAGGGAGCGAGAGTGCGACAGTGCGAAGGGCAGTCCGATGTTCGACCGGGTCCGTCGGCCCTTCGCACCGCACGTCTTCGAGCTCTAGTCCGTTACGCAGCCCTCGGATGCCGACCCGACGAGCCGCACGTACTTCGCGAGCACACCGCTCGTGGCCTTGGCCGGAGGCGCAGCCCACGCCTGCCGTCGTCGCGCCAGTTCGTCATCGCTGACATCGACGGTCAATTGACACGCCGCGGCGTCGATGGTGATGCGATCGCCGTTGCGCACGAGCGCGATCGGACCTCCCTCCTGCGCTTCTGGCGTGATGTGCCCGATGATGAACCCATGCGACCCGCCCGAGAAGCGGCCGTCGGTGAGCAAGGCGACGTCGGCTCCAAGGCCGGCGCCCATAATCGCCGATGTCGGCGTGAGCATCTCCGGCATGCCGGGCCCCCCCTTGGGGCCCTCATAGCGGATCACCACCACGTCGCCCTTGGCGATCTCTTTGTTCTCGAGACCGGCGAGCATGGCTTCCTCGGAATCGAAGACCTTTGCGACGCCGGAGAAGCGCTCCCCTTCCTTGCCGGTGATCTTCGCCACTGAACCACGCGGCGCGAGGTTGCCGTGCAGGATGCGGATGTGACCGCGCGCGAAGACCGGGTTTTCGAGTGTGTGAATGATCTCCTGGCCAGCTTTGAGGTGTGCGGCGCTCTCGAGATTCTCTGCCAGCGTCCGTCCGGTCACCGTCATGCAGTCGCCGTGCAGGTAGCCGCGCTCGAGCAGGTACTTCATCACGGCGGGCGTGCCGCCGACCGCGTGCAGATCCTCCTGAACGTACCGTCCGCTCGGCTTGAGGTCGGCGAGCAGCGGTACTCGATCGCTGACGTTCTGGAAGTCGCCAAGCGCCAGCTTGACGCCGGCCGCCTTCGCCATCGCAAGCAGATGCAGGACGGCGTTGGTCGAGCCGCCGACAGCCATGATCATCGTCATCGCATTCTCGAACGCCTTGGGCGTCAGAATGTCTCGCGGCTTCAGGTCGCGTTCGAGGAGCACCCGGATGGCGGCACCGGCGCGCCGGCACTCGTCGCCCTTGCCCGCGTCTTCGGCCGGAACCGACGAGCTGAATGGAAGCGACAGGCCGAGCGCCTCGATCGCGACCGCCATCGTGTTGGCCGTGTACATGCCGCCGCAGGCGCCCGCTCCGGGGCAGGCATGACGAACAATGTCGAGCCGCTGTTCATCGGTAATAGTGCCGGCGAGATACTCGCCGTACGACTGGAACGCCGAGATGATGTCGCGCGGCTTGCCTTGCGCGTGGCCGGCGCGGATCGTTCCGCCATAGACCATCAACGACGGCCGATTGAGTCGCGCCATGGCGATCACGCTGCCCGGCATGTTCTTGTCGCAGCCCGGTACGGTGATGAGTGCGTCGTACCACTGTGCTCCCACCACGGTCTCGATGGAGTCCGCGATCAGGTCGCGCGATGGCAGCGAGTAGCTCATGCCCTCGGTTCCCATCGACAAGCCGTCGCTCACGCCGACCGTGTTGAAACGGAGGCCGACCAGGCCCGACGCCGTCACGCCTTCCTTGATCTGCGCCGCCAGCCGATCGAGGTGCATGTTGCACGTGTTGCCCTCGTACCACATGCTGCAGATGCCGACCTGCGGCTTCTTCAGGTCGGCGTCGGTGAGGCCGACGCCGTAGAGCATCGCTTGCGATGCGCCCTGGCTGCGCGGCTGGGTCACGCGAGAAGAATATTTGTTCATGTCCTGCTCTTTGGACCCGCCGAACAGTTACACCGTCGCTGGTTGTGGCAGTTTCACCGGGTCGAGGAAGGGCATCATATCGCGCAGCTTCGATCCGACGATCTCGATCGGATGATTGCGGTCCTGCTCGCGCAGCTTCCTGAAATTCGGCAGTCCGTTCTCGTTCTCGTCGATCCATTTCCTGGCGAATTCGCCGGACTGGATCTCCTTCAGCATCTGCCTCATCGTTGCCTTGGTCTCGGCCGTGACGATGCGCGAGCCGCCGACGTAGTCACCATATTCGGCGGTATCAGAGATCGAGTACCGCATGTACTGCAGACCGCCGCGATACATGAGATCGACGATCAGCTTCAACTCGTGCAGACACTCGAAGTAGGCGATCTCGGGCTGGTAGCCGGCCTCGATGAGGGTCTCGAATCCGGCTTTCACGAGCGCGCTCGTGCCGCCGCACAGAACGGCCTGCTCGCCGAAGAGATCCGTCTCGGTCTCCTCCGCAAAGGTTGTCTCGATGACGCCCGCGCGCGTGCAGCCGATGCCTCTGGCGTATGACAGCGCCGTCGCGCGCCCCTTCCCGGTGACATCCTGATGCACGGCCAGCAAACCCGGCGTGCCGGCGCCTTCCTTGAAGACCTCACGGACGCGATGACCGGGCGCCTTCGGCGCCACCATCGTGACGTCGACATCAGCCGGCGGCACGATCCAGTTGAACCGGATCGCGAAGCCATGCGCGAACATCAGCATTTTGCCGGCGGTGAGATGCGGCGCAATGTCGGCCTTATAGACCTTGGCCTGGTGCTGATCGGGAATGAGCACCATGACCACGTCGGCCCACTTCGAGGCATCGGCGACGGAGAGCACCTTGAGCCCGGCGGCCTTGGCTTTGTCCGCGGACTTGCTGCCGGCCTGCAGGCCGACGACGACTTCCACGCCGCTGTCCTGGAGGTTCAGCGCGTGTGCGTGCCCCTGCGATCCATATCCGATGACGGCGACCTTCTTCTGGCGAATGAGGTCGATATCCGTATCCTTGTCGTAGAACATCGTGGCCATGATTGCTCCTCAGTGCGTGACTGGCTGATCTGTGATCTTCAATTGATCGTCGATTCGTTGTTGATTGGAGATTGATGATTGTTGATGAGTGATGACGCCAAATCACCAATCAACGATCAGCAATCGTCACGGAATCAATATCAAAGATCGGCAAATCAACGATGACGAGATTACGAATATTGCGTCGCGGACAAGGTGATGTCGCCGCGCCGCATTGCGACTCGCCCGGTTCGAACCATCTCGATGATTCCCAGTGGCTCGAGGCGTGAAATGACGGCGTCGACGTGCGGCGGTTCGCCCGTGATCTCCAGCGTCATCGTCTGCTCGCCGGAATCGACGATGTGCGCGCGCGTTTCATCGACCACGCGCAACAGGTGGGCGCGATCGTGTCCGGCGACGGCGACTTTGACGAGCGCGAGGTCGCGCGCAACGGCGGGCACCTCTTCGAGGTCCTCGACCTGCAGCACGTTGACGAGCTTGTAGAGATAGGCGGTGACGCGCTCGGCGCTGACCTGATCGCTGTCGATGACGAGCGTCATGCGCGAGATACCTGGCACATCGGTGCGGCCGACGGTCAGCGACTCGATATTGAAGGCACGGCGTCTGAACAACGACGCCACGCGGTTGAGCACGCCGGGCTTGTCTTCGACGAGGGCGACGAGTGTGTGATGCATCTTGTGCGAGCCTATATCGGGTCCGCGCCCGTCTCGACGAGCACGGATGTCTGCTGCGGCCGGCGAATCATCGCGTCCAGATCGGCGCCCGCGGGCACCATCGGGTAGACGCTGTCTTCCTGCTCGACGCGGAAGTCGATGAGCACGGTACCTTCCGCCTCCCTCGCCCGTTGGACGACGTCCTGGACTTCCGGGCGCTTCTCGACGCGCAGGCCGAGCAGCCCATGCGCCTCGGCGATCTTGACGAAATCAGGGCTGCGCAGCGGCGTCGCGGCGTAGCGGCGATCGTAAAAGAACTCCTGCCACTGGCGGACCATCCCGAGATAGCCGTTGTTGATCACGGCCACGTTGACTTTGACGCCTTCCTGCGCCGCGGTCGAGAGCTCGGCCTGTGTCATCTGGAAGCCGCCGTCACCGACGATCGCCCAGACTTCGGCATCGGGGCGAGCCATCTTGGCGCCGATCGCCGCGGGAAGTCCGAAGCCCATCGTCCCCAGGCCACCCGAGGTGATGAGCGTGCGCGGTGACTCGTGGTGGTAATACTGCGCTTCCCACATCTGGTGCTGACCGACGTCGGTGACGACGATGGCCTTGCCCTCGGTGATCCGCCAGATGTCGTTGATCACGTGCGGAGCATAGAGATGGCCGTTGTCGGGCAGTGACTGGATGTCATGAACCGCCGACGTGCCCTTCATCGAACCGATGTACTTGAGCCAGGGATCGTGATCGGCTGGTTTCACGACTTCGAGCAGATCCTTCAGCGCCTCGCGCAGGTCCGCGACGATGGCCGCATCAGCCCGGACGTTCTTGTTGATCTCTGATGGATCGATGTCGATGTGAATCTTCTTGGCATTGACGGCGTAGGTCTTGATGTTGCCGGTCACGCGATCGTCGAACCGCATGCCGAGCGCGATGAGGAGATCCGCCTCTTGGATCGCGTGGTTGACCCAGGACTCGCCATGCATACCCATCATGCCGATGTGGAGCGGATGACTCGCGGGGAATCCACCGAGCCCGAGCAGCGTCATCGCAACCGGCGCATTGATGCGCTCGGCGAACTGGCGCACTTCATTCATCGCACCGCTCTGCACGATGCCCTGACCGGCGAGGATGACGGGGCGCTTGGACTGCGCAAGCAGCTCGGCGGCCGACAGGATCTGTGATTGCGGAACCGTCAGCTTGGGGCGATAGCCTCGAATCTTCACCGGCGACGGATCCCACGCCCAATCGATTTTCGCTTGCTGTGCGTCCTTGGTGATGTCGACCAGCACGGGACCAGGGCGGCCGGACTTCGCAAGGACGAACGCCTCTTTCATCGCGGGCATGATGTCTTCGACCCGCGTCACGAGATAACTATGTTTTGTGATCGGCAGGGTGATGCCGGTGATGTCGGTCTCCTGGAACGCGTCGTAGCCGATCAACTTGCTCGGCACCTGTCCCGTGATGCACACCATCGGGACCGAGTCCATCATCGCCGTGGCGATGCCAGTGACGAGATTGGTCGCTCCCGGACCTGAGGTCGCCATCGCCACGCCGACCCCGCCGCCAGCCCGGGCGTAGCCGTCTGCCATGTGGGAAGCACCCTGTTCGTGTCGAACCAGGACGTGCTTGACCGGATAGTCGAGCATTGCGTCGTACGCGGGAAGGATTGCTCCACCCGGATATCCGAAGACTGTTGTGACACCCTCGTAGACGAGGCATTCCCAGATGATCTGCGCACCCGTTCGCTGCGTGGCCATGAACCCAGTGTGCACTGCCGACGTACATCAGTCAAATTGATAGTCGTTCCGACAAAATAAGATGCCGTAATAAGCCCGGCCGCGTGCGGCATGGCGCGAAGCGTCGCCCGTCACACAGTTTTGTATTCGGCTTCCCGTTCTGAACTCCCGAAAATGCACGTCCTCGCCCGGCATTCCGGTCGGCCCAGTCCTTGAAACTCACTGCCTCAGAGGATGGAAAAGTCATGAAAACCCATTGGATTGCGGCCGCGCTTCTCAGCTCGACCCTGGCAATTGCGTGCGAAGGAGCCGGTCAAAACACAGCCAATTCGACCGCGGCGTCCACGCCGCCCGAATCGGCCCCCGCGCCTGAGCAGGCACCTGCTCCTCAGACTGCTCCCGCGCAACCGTCCTCGACGACGACCGTGGCCAGGCAGCAGGCGGCTCCCGTGACTCCGGCGCCTCGACCCAGACCGGCCCCGGCTCCATCGGAGAGTGCTCGCTCGGAAGCGGCTCCGCGTCCCGCAGCCCCGCCGAAGCCCCGCTTCCGCGAGGTCGCGGTTCCGACGGGTACTCAGTTGCCGCTCGAGTTGACGACGGCGCTGTCGACCGAGACGGCGCAGGTCGAAACACCCGTCTCTGCACGGCTGCGCCAGCCTGTTGTCGTTGATGGTCTGACAGTCTTCCCCGCCGGCGCGGTGTTCCATGGGAACGTCACGGAAGTGGAACGTGCCGGGCGCGTGAGAGGACGTTCACATCTCGCATTTCGATTCACCGAAGTCGAGATGAACGGTCAGCGCGATCAGGCACGCACCAGCGTCGTCAGCTTCGAAGGTGAAGCGACGAAGGGCGAAGACGCAACCAAGGTTGGCGCTGGCGCAGGTATTGGCGCGGTGATCGGTGGAATCGTGGGCGGCGGAAGTGGAGCCGCCAAAGGTGCCGCGATCGGTGGAGCCGCGGGCGCCGGCGCGGTCCTGGCGACGCGTGGCCGCGACGTCGTGCTGCCCGCCGGCCACGAAATCTCAGCGGCGCTGTCGTCACCGTTCGAGCTTCGAGTAGAACTTCAGTAACTGAGCGCTGAAAGAGCATCAACGCCCAAATTCCAACTCCCAACTCCCAAACGTACCGGGTTTTGGGAGTTGGATCGCCCGCCTCTACTGCTCTGTTTCAATAGTCTTCGCGTCCCGCCCTCCGTCGAATCCGATCTTGCCGTGAGTTCCGTCACAGAAGGGCTTCGTTGACGATGCCCCGCATCGGCATAGCGCAATAGGACGGCGATCGATCACGTACTGCGCGCCCTCCCAATCGATGACGGTGACCTCATCGCTCTCGATGACGTACGGACCGTTGCGGCGCAATCTGATCGTGACCACGTCGAACCACCTCACGTAGTGTCCGGCTTTAGCCGGACCTTCAAAATTGACTCGGATTGCGACCGATTCCCACGATGCTGCAGGCGTAAATCATGTTGAGCTTTCGTCGTGCAGCTTCCGCCATCAGGCCATCGCTCTCAGCGCCCGGGTTGATCCAGATTTCGGCAATCTGCTTCTGCTCGAACTCCGGGAGCAAACGCTCGGCGACCTCGGGCTGCACATACACCGTCGCCATATCGATTGGCCCCGGTACGTCCAGCACGGACGCGTATGTCTGGAGTCCTTCGACGGCTTCTTCGTTCGGATTAATGGCAAAGACCGTGTAGCCCTCGGCGACGAACGCCCGGAGCGCCTTGTTTCCGAACTTCCTGCGATCGCTCGACGCCCCCACAACCGCTACCGTTTTCGACATGCAGGAATTATCTCAGGCTGGAGGAAAAATCTTTCCAGGGTTCAGGATGCCTGCTGGATCGAACGCCGCCTTGACCCGTTTCATGAGTGCGATGACGTCACCGGAGAGCTCGACCGACAGATACGGGGCCTTCGCGAAGCCGATACCGTGCTCGCCGCTGATCGATCCTTCGAGCGCAACCACGCGCTCGAAGAGTTGGCGCTCCGCCTGTCGCGCTCGCCTCAATTCCTCAGCGTCACTCTTGTCGACCATGAGATTGACATGGATGTTGCCGTCGCCCGCATGTCCGAACGAAGCGACGCGCAGTTCGTACTGACGCGCCAGGTCACCAACAGTGTCGAGCAACGCAGGAACACGCCCGCGCGGTACGACGACGTCGTGATTGATCTTCAGCAATCCTGTCGCCCGCAGGGCGAGCGAGAGTTGCCGTCTCACACTCCATACGTCCTCACGCTCGGCTTCGGATTCAGCGCGGCGGATTTCCAGTGCGCGCGCGTCGCGACATGCCGCCTCGACCAGGCGGCTCTCCTCGTTCGCAGCGGCCTGGACGCCGTCGCATTCGACGATTACCACTGCGCTGGCACCGGCCGGCACCACAGCGCGACCAAGGTGCGCCTCGACCGCCCGTAGCGACTCGCCATCGACGAGTTCAATCGCCGCCGGAACCACTCGCCGCTTGATCAACTCGGAGACCGCATCGACGGCGTGCCGAGCGTCGCGAAACGCCGCCGATAGTGTTATTCGAACAGGCGGCTTCGGGATCAACCGCAAGGTCACTTCCGTGATGATCGCGAGCGTCCCTTCGGATCCGACGAGCAGCTGCGTGAGGTCGTATCCGACGACGTTCTTGACCGCCTTCGATCCCGTTCGCACGATCTCGCCCGTTGGAAGCACGGCTTCCAGCGCAAGCACATAGCGTTTCGTGGTGCCGTACTTGAATGCGCGCGGGCCGCCGGCGCATTCAGCGACGTTTCCGCCAATCGATGACATGTCCAGGCTGGCAGGATCGGGGGGATAGAACAGCCCGACGCGCTCGACCGCACGCTGCAGGTCCCCGTTGATCACATTGGGCTCGACGACGGCGAGCAGGTTTACTTCGTCGATTTCGAGAATGCGGTTCATCCGCTCGAGAGACAGCACGACGCCGCCAAGCGTGGGTACCGCGCCACCTGTGTACCCGGTGCCTGCGCCGCGAACGACGAGCGGGATCCGGTACTGCGTGCATAAGCGAGCCACCTGCGAGATCTCTGCAGTGGTTCGCGGAAGGACGACTAGATCTGGAGGATGACCCTGCCCTAACGCGTCAGCGGCATATGCCGAACGCGACTGTTCATCATCGCGCACGCTCTCGGCCCCAACCGCTCCGGCGATCGACTCTCGAAAGCTGCTGTGCACAATCAGTGTGGCGCGGGCGTACCGGATGGCTGAAGTGACTCGGCGAATCGGAGAATGCGCGTCGCTCCTTCGCGGAGCCGGTCCATCGAGGTCGCGTAAGAGATGCGGATGTACCCCGGCGCCTCGAATGCCTCTCCCGGCACGACGACGACATGCTCGCGCTCGACGAGCGCCCGGGCGAACTCGGCCGAGGTGCGGATGCCCTCGGGCGACAGCAGACCGGAGACGTCGGGCAGCAGATAGAACGCGCCGCGCGGCCTCTCGCAGCGAATTCCCGGGTGCGCGGTCAGCCACGCGTGAATGTTGTCTCGCCGCCGTCGATACTCATCCAGCATCTCGAACACGGCGTCCTGCGGCCCTTTGACGGCAGCGAGCGCCGCCTTTTGCGTAATCGACGTGATGTTCGACGTCGACTGGCCCTGGATGACGTTGAGCGCGGCAGTCAGTTCCTTCGGTGCAATGCTCCAGCCGCAACGCCACCCGGTCATCGCATATGCCTTCGATGCCGAGCCTGCGAGCACGGTTCGCTCGCGATGCCGCTCGAACAGCACCCTGGGAAGGTTGTGCGCGACAGGGTCGTATACGAGTTGCTCGTAACACAGGTCGGCGATGATCCAGATGCCCCGTGCGGCGGCTGCATCCGCGATCTGCGCCACGGTTTCTTCGTCTATGAGTGCGCCGGTTGGGTTGCTCGGCGAATTCAGGATGACGGCCTTCGTCCTGGTCGTCATCGCCGCAATCACCGCGTCGGCACGCACGGTGAAGCCGTCGTCGGATCTGGTGGTGACGATGACGGGCGTCGCACCCATCAGCTTCACCTGCTCGGGAATCGTCGGCCAGTACGGCGCGTGGGTGATCACCTCGTCACCCGGGTCAAACAGTGCAAGGGCGGCGTTGAAGAGCGCCTGCTTGCCACCCGCTGTAATCACCACTTCCGTTGGTGCAATCGCGACTCCGTAATCCTGCCGGTAACGGGCGCAAATCGCTTCACGCAACTCCGGGATACCGGAAGCGACGGTGTATCGGGTGAAGTTCGCATCAATTGCTGCTTTGCCCGCATTCTTGACATGAGCCGGAGTTGGAAAATCAGGCTCTCCCGCGCTGAAGTCGACGACGTCGAACCCTGCGCGGCGCAGCCGCTCCGCTTCAGCGGCGACCTGGAGAGTCGGCGATGCCGACACCTGGGCGAGGCGTTTGGCCAGCATCGTCAGGACCGCTTCCCGTGCTTGCGCCTCATCCACGTTTCGACGGCGGGTGGCACGAGGCCGGTGACTTCCCCGCCCAGGCTGAAGACTTCTTTGATCAGGCGCGAGCTGAGATAGGTGTACTGCTCGGCCGGCATCATGAAAACGGTCTCGAGCGATGGTTCGAGGTGACGATTCATCAACGCCATCTGGAACTCGTACTCGTAGTCCGAGACGGCTCGAATACCCCGAATGATGGCGCTCGCACGCCGGCGGCGCGCGTAATCGACCAGCAAGCCATCGAACGTGTCCACTTCGACGTTCGGATACTCGGAGAAAACGTCGCGAATGATCTGGATGCGCTCATCGGCCGTGAAGAGCGGGTTCTTTTCCTGGTTGACCAGCACGGCGACGAGAATTCGCTCGAACAGGTGTGCGCTTCGCAGGATGATATCGACGTGCCCGTTCGTAATCGGGTCGAATGAACCGGGAAAGATTGCCAGGCGACCATTCGGGGGATCAGGTGGGCTCATAGCTGCTCTGACGTACGGGCCGATGCGCGGGCTCTGGTGAACATCGTCAACGTGCTGTCGCCGGACCTGACGTCACGCACGCGCTCGAGCGATGGCGGCACGTCCGGGTCCTGACGGGTGGCGCGCTCGAGCACCAGCAAGCCACTCGTCGATAACAGGCCGGCCGCTTTATCGAGCACGTGGAGGACGTTCTTAATGTCGTACGGGGGATCCAGCAGGATCAGATCGAAACTGCCCGCAACACCACCGCGCCACGCCAGGAAGTCGCTGCACGCCACAGTATAGCCGCCCTTCAGGCCGCAGACGTGCGCGTTCTCTTCTATCAGCGCTGCGACACGGCGGTCGTTTTCGACGAAGGTGACATGCGCCGCCCCGCGACTGATCGCTTCGAGCCCGAGGGCGCCTGTGCCCGCGTAACCGTCAAGAACATGCGCTCCCGCAATCCGCGGCGCGAGGATGTTGAATAGCGTCTCGCGCAGCTTGTCCGAGGTCGGCCTCACACCTTCCCATTTGGGCGTCTTCAGCCGACGGCCCTTGAATTCACCCGCGATCACTCGCAACGTTAACTCCCAACCTCCAACTCCCAACTCCCAACGCGCACGGTCGAGCGCCTAGCCCACTTCAATCAGTCCAAACTGCTCCTGCCACTGCCGTTGAACGAACGACTTGAGTTCCGCCGTCAGGCCGCCTTCTTCAACCAGACGGCGGGCTTCGCTGTGCGCCGACTCCATGATGTCGCGATCGCGCACGAGGTCGCCGGTTCTCAGCTTGGGAAGCCCCGACTGACGCGTGCCGAACACATCGCCCGGCCCGCGCAACTCGAGGTCGCGCTCGGCAATGAGGAATCCGTCGTTCGTCGAGGCCATCGTCTTCAGACGCTCGCGGGCGTCGTCGCTCCATGGCGCCTGATACAACAGCACGCAATACGACTCGTGCACGCCGCGCCCGACGCGACCACGCAATTGGTGAAGTTGTGACAAGCCGAAACGCTCCGCGTGCTCGACGACGATGACCGATGCATTCGACACGTCGACACCGACCTCGACAACCGTCGTCGACACGAGCACATGTATCTGTCCCGAGACGAAGGCGTGCATGACGTGATCCTTGGCATCCTGTTTCATGCGCCCATGCAGGAGGGCGACGCGATGCGCAGGGAACACCTCCGCCTGGAGATGGTCCGCCATCTCGGTCGCTGACCGCAGATCGACTTTTTCGGATTCCTCGACCAGCGGGTAGATGACGTAGGCCTGGCGGCCCTGGTCCAGTTCTCGACGGATCAGATCGAACACTTCATCTCGCCTCGACTCAGGCTTCACCAGAGTCCGCACAGGCTTGCGGCCGGGCGGAAGGTCTGGAATCTTCGAGACCTCGAGCTCGCTGTAGTCGGTGAGCGCCAGCGTTCGCGGGATTGGCGTCGCCGTCATGAGCAGAACGTCGGGCCGCAACCCCTTATCGCGCAGTCTGGCTCGCTGCTCGACACCGAAGCGATGCTGCTCGTCTATGACGACAAACCCCAGCTTGTGGAACGTCACCGCCTCTTGCACGAGGGCGTGCGTTCCAACAACGAGATGAGTCGTGCCCCGCTCGATGTGCGAGGTGATTGTGTGCTTCTGCAGACCGGGTGTGCTTCCCGTCAACAGATCCACACGGAATCGCGACGACGCCAACAACCGTGCGATGTTCGAGTAGTGCTGATTGGCCAGGATCTCCGTCGGCGCCATGAATGCGACCTGCAGGCCGTTTTCCATGGCGACCATTGCCGCCAGCAGCGCGACGATGGTCTTCCCTGCTCCGACATCGCCCTGGAGCAATCGATGCATCGGCGCGGGCAGACGCATGTCGTCGACGATCTCCTTGACGGCCTGCCGCTGTCCGGGGGTGAGCTTGAAAGGCAGCACGCTGGCGGCGGACTGGCGAATCCGGTCATCGACCGTCGGCACCCACGGCTTCGACTCCACGCTGCTCTCATGCCGCCGCCACGCGTGCCCCAGTTGGAACAGGAAGAACTCTTCAAAGATCAGCCGCCGCTGCGCACGAGTGCGAAACGCGTTCAGCTCATCGACTGATGCCTCGTTCGGCGGAAAGTGGGATTCCTCGAGCGCGAGGCGGCGAGGTACGAGATCGAGCCGGTCGAGCAATTCCGTGGGCAGCGGCTCGACGATGTCCGCGGGGACCTGGTCGAGCGCCTGGCGCACGATGCGCCTCTGCATGTTGGGTGTCACCGTCCCGGTCTTCTCGTAGAACGGGACAATGCGGGCTGTCTTGATGCTCGACAGATCCTCCGAGACCAGCTCGTACTCCGGGTTCATGAAATGCAGCCCGGTTGAATCGAGCTTGACGTCGCCGAACACGACGACCTGCAGATGCGGCTTGAGGATGTCGGAGAGGAACGCCTGGTTCATCCAGGTGCAGCGGATGGATCCACTCGTGTCGGCAATCACGGCGTGGAAGATTCGAAACCCGCGTCGCCTCGTAATCGCCAGGTTGGCCGTCTTGATCTCACCCAGCACCGCGGCCTTGCCGCCGGGGCGAAGCGAGGCGATCGGCTGCATCCGGCTCCGATCTTCGTAGCGAAACGGGAGGCGGTACAGCAGATCCTCGACGGAGACCAGACCTGCGCGTTTGAGGTCGGCCGCCTTTCGCGGCCCGACGCCTTTCAGGAATTGGAGCGGAGTATCTAGCGTATCCGTTGAGCCCTGTTGGCTATTGAACTATGACGGCCTGACCTTGTCCGACTTCGATCTGTTTGATCTGCGCTGGCAGCTTGAACGATTCGTTCAGGCGCACACCGTCCGGATCGTTGGCGGTTTTCGAATAGTAGGCGACGATGTCCTGCAGGACCGACGTGGGCACGGGAATGCCGGATACCGCCGCGTCTTCCAGGTCGAATTGCCCGACGCCGTTCTGCGTGTGCAGCACGCCGGTGACCGTCACTGGTAAGCGTCCGCCCAGGTAATTCCAGGGATCGAGCACTCCGCCCGTCGTCTTCCGCTTCGCGACAGCCTCGAGATCAACGGTCGCAGCGCCCTTCAACTTGCCATTTCCAAGGATGGTCACGCGTGGGTCGGTCACACCTGTCGGCAGCAGTTCCTGGCTGCGATATGCAAACCAGGAGTTGAGCTCGGCTTCTGTGAATGGGGTCCGCTGAGGTCCGCGCTCCTGCGCCCGCGCGCCGCTCACGCCTCGCAACGTCACCGTCGCCAATTTCTTCGTGAACGTGTCGGCCTGCTGCTCGGTGACGCCGGTGGTCTGGGGCGCGGCCAGACTGACACCGCACATCAGCAAAAACACTCCAATGGTGAGACGAGAGGACATGGAACGACCTCCGGCAGCTGGCTGAACGAAGTGTACACCAGCCGTTGATCTTCGCTTTATGTTCGCATATAGTCTTCGCAGTTTCCAGCCCAGAAAACACTGGAGGATGCCGTGCTCCCTCTCACGAAGCGCCAGCGCGAGATTCTGGACTACCTGAACGACTTCATTCAGCAGCACGGCTATGCGCCCAGCCTCGAAGAGATCGGCCGCAGGTTCAACCTGTCCTCACTAGCGACGGTGCATAAGCACCTGAGCAACCTGCAGGAAAAGGGGTTCATTCGCCGGGCCTGGAACCGGAGCCGGTCGGTTGAACTGGTACCGACGCGAGGAACAGGCCGGGCTATCGAGCTCCCGCTCCTCGGTTACGTGGCGGCAGGGGCGCCGATCGAGGCCGTGCCCGGCTCCGAGACGATCGCCGTTCCCGAAACGCTCGTTGGCAAACGCGACAGCTACGTGCTGCGCGTGAAGGGCGACTCGATGATCGACGAACAGATCCGCGACGGTGATTTCGTCATCGTCGAGGATCGCAAGTCGGCGGACAACGGGGAGATGGTGATTGCACTCGTGGGCGGCCTCGACGTGACGCTCAAGAAGTTCTATCGCGAAAACGGGCGGGTTCGCCTGCAACCGGCCAATCCCGCCATGCAACCGATCATGGTCGAAGCGGATCAAGTGCAGGTCCAGGGCGTAGTCGTGGGGGTTATGAGGAAGTACTGAACTACTCTAGTCCCATGTCTGATCAGCCCGAGCGCAAGCAAATCAATTTCACCATTGTCCCGGACGAAGAACCTGGCGAACCGCGAACCTACGCAAACTTCTGCTCGATCGCCCACACACCCTTCGACTTTACGCTGACGTTCTGCGAAGTCATGCCGCTGTCCGAGAAGGCGGTTCGCGAAGCCGAGCAGAATCAGGTCGTCAAGGCACCGGTGCGGGCGCGCGTGGTTGTTCCCGTCCAGTTCGTGCCCAACCTCATCGCCGCGCTCCAGGACCACATGCGCGTCTTCTCAGAGACCTACTCGAACGTCGGCTGGTCGAAGGGTGGACCGATTCATTGAAATCGCCCGAATCGACTCGGCGAGTGATCGAGACACTGGCCGGACAGCACCCGAACGCTGATACAGAGCTCCACTATCGCAACGCGTTCGAGTTGCTCGTCGCGACGATCCTGTCCGCGCAATCCACAGATGCGCGCGTGAACATGGTCACGCCCAAACTGTTTGCGAAGTACCCCGACGCGCCGACGCTCGCGCGCGCCAGGCAGGCGACGCTCGAGAAGCAAATCGTATCGACGGGATTCTTCCGCCAGAAATCAAAGGCCTTGCTCGGTATGGCGCGCACTCTCGTCGCTGAGCACGGCGGTCAGGTCCCGGCCGACATGGATGCGCTGACGAAGCTCCCCGGCGTAGGACGCAAGACGGCGAACGTTGTCCTCGGTCACGCGCTGGGAGTGCCCGGGCTTCCGGTCGATCGGCACGTGCTTCGCGTATCGAATCGAATCGGCATCGCTGAAGGCGATGACCCTGTCCAGGTTGAGGCCCAGCTTTGCAGTGCGTTGCCCAAAGAAATGTGGACCCTGGCGTCAGACGTGCAGATTCTCCATGGCCGCCGCGTGTGTCGCCCGAAGCCGTTGTGCCAGGATTGCTTGGTGCGGGACGACTGCGATTTTTACCAGCACGTCATCGCCAAAGAAAGAGCACGCACGCCAACGCCGAAGAAAGCCGGAGCGAAGAGCCGTGAACCGCGCCGAGTTCGAACGTCTGCTCGTTGAGGCAGTCGCCCTCATCCCCAAGCGTTTCCGTCGCGAGATCAAGAACCTTGCGCTCGTCGTCGAGGACGCGCCGAGCGCCGAGCTGCTCGACGAGATGGAGATTGAGCCGCCCGATACGCTGTACGGCCTGTATCAGGGCACACCGCTGACCGAGCGCACGTGGCAGTACGGCAATCAACTTCCCGATCGCATCACGCTCTTCCAGCAACCCATTGAAGAGGACTGCGACGACGAAGACGAAGTCCGTGCCGTCATCGGGGAGACGCTCATTCACGAGGTCGGTCACTACTTCGGGATGAGCGAGGAGCAGATCGAAGAGATCGAAGAGCGTTACTGGCGGGGTGAAACGCTCGTTGAGGACGAAGATTGAAGAGGCCGGGACCCGGGACTCGGGATTCGAAATCCGACCGTCGAAAGCTCCCGCGCGCGCGCAAGCGGTTCGGTCAACACTTCCTCGAGCCTGCATGGGTCGGCCGACTGATTGCGGCGGTCGCTCCGACTTCTGAAGAGACCTTCCTCGAGATCGGCCCGGGCCGAGGTGCGTTGACCCGGCCTCTTGCCGAACGGGCAGGCCGAGTCATCGCAGTCGAACTCGATCGTGACCTCTTCGCCGCACTCGGAGGGCGGCTTCCACCGAATGTGCGCCTTGTCGAGGGCGATTTCCTGGACATCGACGTCCAGGACCTGACTCAAGACGAGCGACGGCCGATCCGGGTCGTCGGCAACCTTCCCTACAACGTCGCGTCTCCGATTCTTTTTCGATTGCTCGATGAAGCCAGGGAGGGAGCCGTGCTTTCCGACGCCAGCTTGATGCTGCAGCGTGAGGTTGCCGACAGGCTGCTGGCGGTACCGGGCGAGGCCGACTACGGCGCGATGTCGATTCAGGTTCAATTGATGGCCGACGTCGATCGGATCCTGAACCTTCCGCCGGGCGCGTTTCGACCACCTCCCAAGGTGCACTCCACCGTCGTCCGCCTCAGCTTCCGGCCTCCTCGAGTCGATGTCGGGACTCGGCCGGTGTTTGAGCGGATGGTGCGTGGTGTATTCATGCAACGCCGGAAGACCCTCGCCAACGCGCTCAAGCCGGTCGCGGCGTCTTTCGGGCAATCAGCTTCGGAGATCCTGCAAAAGGCGCGACTCGATGGAGGCCGGCGGCCCGAAACGCTCTCGCTCGAGGACGTCGCGAGGCTCTCGCAGGCTGTGCTATAGTTTTTCGCCGGAAGTCGTTGTACCCGCCAGCTTTTTGCCTCTTCGACGCGATCGGATCTTCCTGACCGCGTGAAGGGATCAGGCGCTCCCAGCGGCCTGATGTCTCGACGCGTTGGAAGCGACAGTCGAGCCCGGCACCACCGCCCCGCCAGGGTCGGCTGTCGCCGGTACAACCAGGTTCACGATGCTGGGCTCTGAATGAATCAGTCCATCACTCCAGACGTGTCGCCGTCGACACTCGAGGTTGTCGCATTGGGCGGCCTCGGGGAGTTCGGCATGAACATGATGGCCTTGTCATGGGAGGAGACCACCATCCTCATCGACGCCGGCGTCATGTTCCCCGAACCCGATCAGCTGGGCGTGGATCTGATCATCCCGGACATGACGTTCGTCGAAGCGCGCCGGGACAAGGTGAAGGCGTTGGTGCTCACCCACGGCCACGAGGATCACATCGGTGCCGTTCCGCATGTGATCGAGATGTTCGACGGTCCCGTCTATGGCACGGCCATGACGCTCGCATTCGTCGAGCCGAAGCTCGAGGAACATGGCATCGATCCCGGCGACCGGCTGCGGACCGTGAAGCCGCGGCAACACGTGACCGTCGGGCCGTTTTCGATTGAGTTCATTCGCGTCACGCACAGCATGCCCGATTGCGTGGCGCTGGCGATTACGACGCCGCTCGGGACCATCATCCACACCGGCGACTTCAAGATCGATCAGACACCAATCGACGGGCAGCACTTCGACCTTCACCGGTTCGCGGAGCTTGGAACCCAGGGAGTCCTCGCGCTCTTTGCCGACAGCACGAACATCGATCGACGCGGCTTCACCGGCCCGGAGATCGAAGTCATCGACGCGTTCGAGGAGCTGTTCACTGCCACCACGGGAAAGCTCGTCGTGGCGGCGTTTTCCTCCAGCATCTATCGCATGCAAGTGCTCGTCGACCTCGCGGCTCAGTTCGATCGCAAGGTCGCCTTCGTCGGGCGCAGCGTGGTGCAGAATGTCGAGATCGCGCAGCGGCTTGGCTACCTTCGCATACCCGCCGGAATGCAAATCCGCGACTCCGACGTTCAGAACTACGCCTCCCAGGACGTCTTGTGCATCACGACCGGTTCACAGGGCGAACCGCAGGCCGCCCTGCCCCGTATCGCCATCGACGACCATCGTTTCGTGAAGCTCGGCCCGGATGACACCGTGGTCTTTTCCGCGCGCGCGATCCCCGGGAACGAAAAGGCGATCGCCCGAACAATGAGTCACGTTGCGCGCCGTGGTGCCGACGTGGTGACGCCTGACATGAAGCATGTCCACGTGTCTGGTCATGGGTCAGCTGAAGAGTTGAAGCTCGTGCTTTCGCTCGTGCGCCCCCGCTACTTCATCCCGATCCATGGTGAATACCGGCAACTCTCACAGCACGCGCGAGTAGCGGCGAAGGTCATGCGTGGAGCAGACCGTCAGGTCCAGGTCCTGCTGGCGCAGGATGGCGACATCATCCAGTTCGACGCCCATGGCGCTCGCATTGCAGACAGGGCGCCCTCCGGGCGTGTGCTCATCGACACCACACGCGTCGGCGAGGTGGGCGATGAGGTACTCCGCGACCGAAGGCACCTGGCTGGCGACGGCATCGTTGTCGCCGTTGTCGCCATCAGCCGACACACGGGGACGATAGCAGGAGTTCCCGAAGTGGTGGCTAGAGGATTTGTCGTCGACGAAGGAGAGGAGAAATCGCTTTTTGCGGATGCCAGCCGCGTGATCGGCGACTGCATCGCGACCGCGGGCGTTGAAGAACGCACGGATCAGGGATTGATGACCGAGAAACTGCGCGTCGAGCTGCGGCGCTTTTTCAAGAAGCGTTCAGGGCGCCGGCCGCTGGTCCTCCCCGTTCTGATGGAGATTTAAATGAGGAACTCAGTGGAGTAAATGGTGAAGGAGTCTACCCTTTCGAGGCGGATCAGCGAGTTCCTCGGTGTCGCGCTCTTCGCGCTGGCGCTGATCTGGTTGATCTCGCTCGTGACCCACGACCCCACCGATCCGGTCTGGTTCTTCACCACCGGCACCGGTCATCCCCCCGTCAATTTCGTCGGTCAGGTCGGAGCCTTTCTCTCGGAACTCTCCTTTCAGCTGTTCGGCTACGCCGCGTTTCTTTTTCCCGCCCTGATCGGCGTCGCTGCCTGGCATTACTTCTGGTGTCAGAAACCCGATGCGCCGTACACGAAGCTCACGGGCGCAGCGCTGCTCTTTCTTGGCTCGAGCGCATTTCTCAGCCTGGTGTTCGACGACGCCGACGTCGCCGGCAAGACGTTCTACGCTGGCGGCTCGGCCGGTTCGTGGCTGGGAAGCGCCTTGTCGGAGTATCTCAACCGGACGGGATCGCTCATCGTTCTGATGACGCTCATCATCCTCGCCGTCATTCTGTCGACGCAGTTCTCGTTCGGCAAGATGTTCGCGAGCGCCTCAGTCAGCTCGAAGGACCTTTCGACTCGCGGTGTTGGCTGGTTGCGCGGATGGATCGAAGATCGGAAACGCGCGCGCGCGCGGCGCGAGGTCATCACGAAACAAACGCGGAAGGCGGCATCCGCGAAAGACGACGGCGCTGACGGCGACGAAGGCCGGCCGGCGCGATCGGCGCGGCCCTCATCAGGCGAGCCTTCGTCTGCGCACGCCTCCAGCCCGCGCCAAACCCCGGTCGTCGCTTCAAAGCGGCCTGAGTCGCCGCCCTTGCCTCTGCCCGAACCGGAGCTCAAAGCGCCCGCGCAGCGTCGCCACGGCGCATTCACCCTGCCGCCGATGACACTGCTCGATGCGCCGAAAGCCGAGCGCAAGATCGACGAACGCGAACTGATGGAATCAGCTCGCCTGCTCGAGGAGAAGTGCCGCGAGTTCGCCGTCGAGGGGCAGGTTGCGCAGATCCATCCTGGACCGGTTGTGACGACCTTCGAGTTCAAGCCGGAAGCGGGAGTGAAGTACAGCAAAGTCACCGGCCTTGCCGACGATCTGTGCCTGGCGATGCAGGCCGAGTCGGTCCTGATCGATCGCATCCCCGGCAAGTCGACGGTTGGCATCCAGATCCCCAACCCGAATCGCGAGGCGATCTCTCTCCGTGAGCTGCTCGAGTCGGATGCGTATCAGCGATCGCAATCGAAGCTCACGCTGGCGCTCGGCAAGACGATTCACGGTGAACCGTACGTCACCGACCTGGCGACGATGCCGCATTTGCTCATTGCGGGATCGACCGGCACCGGCAAGTCAGTGGGCCTCAACGCGATGTTGACGAGCCTGCTGTATCGCGCCACGCCGGACGAGGTGCGCATGATCATGATCGATCCCAAGCGCCTCGAACTCGGAATGTACGAGGAGATCCCGCACCTGCTTTCCCCCGTCGTCGTCGACCCGAAGAAAGCGGCGAACGCGCTGCGCTGGGCGGTTCGGGAGATGGAGGAACGTTACAAGACGCTGGCGGCAGAAGGCGTTCGAAACATCGAGCAGTACAACAGGAACGCGCGCAATATCATCGCCGAGCGGGGGACCGCGGACGAAGAGACACCCAAGCCCCTTCCCTTAATCGTCGTGGTCATCGACGAGTTGGCCGACCTGATGATGGTGGCGAGCAACGAGGTGGAGGAATCAATCGCGCGGCTCGCGCAGATGGCGCGTGCAGTCGGCATTCATCTCATCCTGGCGACGCAGCGTCCGTCCGTAGACGTCATCACCGGGCTCATCAAGGCGAACCTGCCCTCCCGCATTTCGTTCCGCGTCTCGTCGAAGATCGATTCCCGGACGATTCTCGATGGCAACGGCGCCGAGCAGTTGCTTGGCAAAGGCGACATGCTCTTTCTGCCGCCGGCTTCGTCCCGGGCGATTCGGCTTCACGGGCCGTACATCTCGGAACAGGAAAGCGCGCGGCTCGCGAGCTTCCTGCGCAAGCAGGGCAAGCCGGTGTTCGACGACACCATCACTGCAGAGGACGAGAAGGCCGGCCCAGGTGGTGTGGAGTTCGAAAAGGACGAGCTCTACGACGAGGCTTCGAGAATCGTGGTGACCAGCGGTCAGGTCTCGATATCATACTTGCAGCGCAAACTACGCATCGGGTTCAGTCGTGCCGCGCGTCTGGTGGACATGATGGAAGCCGATGGTCTGGTATCGCCTGGCGCCGGAGGAAAGCCGCGAGAAGTGCTCGTCGATCGCGGGTACTTCGAGGAAGTCGATGCGCAGCTTCGCTAGTCTTCTCTTCGTCATCGCGCTCGGCGCGTCTTCACCGCCAGACGTGTGTGCGGAGACTCCCTCACCGCGCACGCTCTACACCGAGACGCTTCTGCAGGAGCGCACGCTGAGGCAAGAGATCGAGAGCAGCCGGGGGGAAACACCTCCACAGGCGCTCCTCGAGCGGATGCGGGCGATCGTCGAAAAATATGAGCGCTTGTCGCGTCAATTCCCAACGAGCGCCTACATGGACAACGCGCTCTGGCAGGCTGCTCTGCTCTCCGCGGATGCGTTCTGGACCTATGGCGAATCCGAGGACAAGGCCGAAGCACTCGAGCTGTTCTCTGAACTGAACTCCCGCTTTCCGAAAAGCCCACTGCTGAACGAGTTGCCATCGCACGTCAAGCGGCTGCGCGAGGCCAAGTTCGTGCCTCGCCCGGTTAAACCCGCGGCGCCGCCGGCCCCGGTTCTGACGTCGGCTCGTGCAACGAATGCGTTGACTGCGGTCAAGCGGGAGGTGCTGCCGGACGCGTTGCGCATCACGCTCGAGATGGGAGAAGAAGTCACCTTCCGTTCCGATCGTCTCGATAGCCCACCGCGTGTCTTCATCGATTTCGAGAACACGCGTCCGGTCGAAGCGATCAAGGACGCTACGATTCCGTTCCCCGACGATGTGGTGCGAAAGGTCAGGATCGGTCGTCAAACCGAATCGCGGACACGCGTTGTTATGGACCTCAGCGGCGCGGGCCGATACAGCATCTATACGCTGTACAACCCCTACAGGGTGGTCATCGACTTCACGCGCCTGCCCGCGGCACCACCCGGCGTTCTAGCCTCGGTCGCGACGCCATCGCCAACGTCGGCGACGAACTCCCGTCAGGCAGCTGCCAAACCAGTGGCCGCACCCGCTACACCCGTGGCCGCAGCTGTTACACCCGTGAGCGCAGCCGTTCCGCCTAAGGCGGCAAACGCTTCCCCGCTTGCCGACAAGGACACGGACGACATCGCCCCTGAACCGCCGCCGGCATTGGCTGCTGCGCCAAATGCACCGGCCGGGCCGGCGGTCAATGGAACTGGCGGCTTCTCTCTGTCACGGCAGCTCGGACTGCGTGTTTCGCGAGTCGTGATCGACCCGGGGCACGGCGGGCACGATCCGGGTGCGAAGACGAAGGGACTTACCGAGGCCGAGCTCGTGCTCGATGTAGCCCTTCGACTCGAGAAACTATTGTCGAAGCAGGATGGTTTCGAAGTGGTGCTCACCCGGCGTGTCGACACGTTCGTGCCTCTCGAGGAGCGAACGGCAATCGCGAATCGCGAGGGAGCCGATCTGTTTCTCTCTATTCACGCGAACGCCAGCACCAACGGCGCAGCCCGCGGCATCGAGACCTACTTCCTCAACCTGACGGCGAACCCCGATGCCGAGACGGTGGCCGCCCGTGAGAACGCCGCTTCCGCTCGCAGCATGAACCAGTTGCCTGACATCGTGAAGGCGATTGCGCTCAACAACAAGATTCACGAGTCGCGCGACTTTGCCTCGATGATCCAGAGCTCGCTTCACTCACAGCTGCAGAAGACCGATGCCGACGTCCGGAACCTCGGCGTCAAGCAGGCGCCGTTCATGGTGCTGCTGGGCGCGACGATGCCCAGCGTGCTGGCGGAAATCTCCTTCATCACCAACAAGCAGGACGCGGCGATGCTGAAGACCGAGAAGTATCGGCAGCGGATTGCTGAAGCGTTGTATGCGGGTGTGCTCCACTATCAGCAGTCGCTCAAGACTGGTCCTGCAATAGCCGAGCAGTAAAACGGCGGGTCCGCAAAGCAGGACCCGCCCTACGCTCAATTCAGCGTCCACAACGCCAGCGTCGACACATCCTTCACGAAGACGCGATTCCCTGAATAGGACGGCTGGGCCCAGGTCGCCGCGTCGGAGACCTTGTACCGGTGCAGTGGCTCGAACGCGGTCCGGCTGTTACGGGCCACGATGAGCTCACCATCTTCCTCCATGCTGAAAAGCAGATCGCCGGATCGCGCGATTGCCGCGTGCGCGGCCTGGCGCCCTTCGGATGTCCACAGCGTCTTGCCGGTCTTCGCGTCGACGGCAAAATATTGGCCCGCGTTCTTCGTCGAGATTCCGAACAGCGTATCTCCCGCCAGAACGGCGTCGCTGAGGCGCATCGGGACGTCTGTATTCTCCCAGGCCGTCTCGACCACCCACTGCGTTCCCTTCTTGCTCACACGATAGGCCGAGGTTGGCGGACCGTTGCCGCTCGACACCACAAGGAGATCACCGGCGACGATGGGCGTTGTGGAGTTGGTGAAGTTGGGACTGACGAACGGTCGCTCCCAGAGAAGAGCCCCGGAGCCGACGTCGATGCCGACGAGTTTCCCCTGGGTGATCGTCACAATCTGGCGCGTGCCACCGAACTCGGCGAGCACAGGTGACCCATAGCCCGGGCCGTCACCCCGCCAGGTCCACCTCACGTCACCTGTAGCCAGATCGAAAGCCGTGATGGCGCCTTCATCGTGGCCGCCGAGATGGAAGATGACGTTGTTCCCGTTGACGATGGGCGAAAAGGAGTGCGACGTGTACATTGGCACGGTTGCCGACCCTGGCTTCTGCCAGAGTTGCTTTCCAGATGCCGCATCGTACGCGGTGACGATACCGGTCATGCCGATCGAGTAGAGCCGGCCGTTGAAGAACACCGGAGTGGATTTGGGTCCGGGACCATGAGGAGCAGCGGCGCTCATCGGCGTGAACACCGCGGAGTACCCGGTTTCCCACAGGACCTTCCCGCTCTCGGCATCGATGCCCATCATCACTTCGCGATCACCCTTGCGCGCGAACTGATAGATGCGGTTACCGACGATGAGCGGAGTGGCGTAACCCAGGCCGACTTCGACCTTCCACTTCTGGGTCAGCATCGCGGGCCAGGCTTGCGCGTCGGACGGTGCCGGCGCGACGCCGTCCCGATTGGGCCCGCGCCACTGGGTCCAGTCGGACGAAGGTTTCTGCGCGTCGATAGATGTCACGAACAAGATCGGAACGATGAGGGCGACGAACACGCGGGCTACGCGGACCATCACATCAACCTCCTAAACGCAATGTCTTTCTTTAAGCCGGACCATTACTGCGCGCGGACATCATAGCTTGCGAGCACGTTCTGATTACGCAGATAGAGCCGGCCCCCGCTTACTGCCGGATGTGCCCAGCTCGGCCACCCCTGGTCGGCAATCGTGAAGCGCCCGGTCTCCCGGTACCCCTTCGGCGATGCCTCGACCAGGCCAACGATATTGTTCTCGCTCAGGACGTAGAGGCGACCGTCGGCGTACGCCACGGATCCTTTGCCGACACTCCTATCGCGCCACATCACCTTTCCCGTCTCGAACTCGAGGCACGTCAGGATCGAGTTGTTGAATCCGTAGAGGTAACCATCAACGAGGACCACGCCGCCGTGGTGGTTCTGCATGTTGTTGGTGAAGTAGATCTCCTGCGCGCTGACGGCGTCGCCAGCCGCCTTGAGACCAAGCAACGCGCCACCTGTCCCGTAGGCCGACGTGAAGAAGACGCGGCCGTTCGAGTACACCGGCGTGGTGATGTTGGCCGTGTTGTTCGCCACCTTCCCGTAGCGCCACATCAGCTTGCCGTCAGTGGCGCGCACACCGATGCCGGCATTGCCAGTCAGCGTCATGATCGTCCGGACGCCCTGGACGTCGGCGACGACGGGCGAGGCGTACCCAGCCTCGTCGCTCAGTTCCTTGCTGACCCAGATGGTGGCGCCTGTCATTTTGTCGAGCGCCGCCATGCCCGCGTTCCGGCCACCAGGGCTGACGATCAGTCTCTCGCCGTCGACGAGCGGCGACTCACTGATCAGCCAGTTGATGTTGCGCCCGGAGAATTCGCGCAGGATGTTGCGGCGCCACACGACCTTGCCGTCGGCCACCATGAGGCAGGCGAGGTCGCCATTCTCGGAGAGAGCGTAGACGCGATCCCCGTCGACCGTGGGTGTACCCCGAGGTCCTGAACCTTGCTCATTTTCGCCGGACGATCCAAGCCCGACCGACCACACAGCCTTGCCCGTTGCGCGATCCAAACTGGTGACCATGCTCTGGCGCTTCTCCTTCATGCCTTGCACGAACACACGATCGCCGGCGACGGCCACCGACCCGTAGCCGGCGCCGAGCTGCGACGCCGACCATGCGAGCGAGGGACCCGAGCGCGGCCACTCTCTCAGAAGACCCGTGTCTCGCGAGATACCACTTCGATCGGGACCGCGCCACTGCGGCCAGTCAGTGGAAGGAGACTGGGCGCTCAACGCGACGGCAAATCCAAAAGCAGCGATGGCGATCACGACACACCGAGGCACGGAGGCACCGAGGATCATTTTGAAATTAAAGCGCTGTGCCACGCCGCCTCGCCCCTCGACTGGCGCTCGGGGCGCCCTGAGCAGCGTCGAAGGGCGGTGTGTTGTCGTAGTCATATCTCAGAAGCCTACCCCAGCCGAGATCCCAAAAGTCCTCGGTCTTCCCATTTCACCGATGAACCCGGACGGTGCCAGCGCGCCGTATGCGAATGCAACCGGGATGTACTTCGTGTCGAAGGCGTTCCTGATCCAGCCCTCGACGAACACGAAGCGGCCGCGGACGCCGGCTCTGAAGTTCGCCAGTGAATACGCATCCTGACTTTCGGTGTTGAGGTCGTCGTACTCGAAGGCGCCTGTAAACAACGCCTCGGCGCGGCCGTAGAGCGACATCCCCTGCGCCAGCGTCCGGGACAGCTGGATGCCGAGCGATGCGGTGTAGTCCGGCGTATTCGGGATCGTGTTCCCGCCGACGGCGATCCCGCCCGAGATGCTGTCGTCCTTGAAGGTGGCCTTCGTGTAGCCGATTCCGCCGAACACATCCACGTTCGGATGCACACGCGCATTCAACTCGAACTCGACTCCCGAACTGCTCGCGCCGCCGACGTTGGCAATGTAGAACTCGCCGGGGGCGAAGAGGTTCGGGAGATTGAGCTGCAGATCTTCCCAGTCAATGTGAAATACGGCCGCGTTTGCGGCGACGCGTCCGTTGGCCCACATCGTCTTCACGCCGCCTTCGAAGTTCCACGTGTGTTCTTCGCCGTAGACTTCGGTGCCGGGCGGCGACGCCGGGTTGAACCCGCCTGCCTTGTAGCCATTCGCGACCGACGCATAGATGGTCTTGCCAGGCCGCAGGTGGAATGCGGCGGCAAACTGCGGCGACACGTTGGAGAAGCCTTCGTCGCCAATGGTTTGCTGCGGCGGCGCGATGGTGGGCGTGAAGAAGACGTTGAGCGTCGCGTCCTTCTGCTCGTGATCGAAGCGCACACCGGCTGTGAGATCCAGCCGCGCCGCCAGCGTCACGACACCCTGTCCGAACAGCCCGATACCGACGTCGTCGAGGTCCGCCTGCGGTGATGTCTGGACCACGGGGAATGGAAGGAACGGCGACAGGAACCCTGCCGAGAAGTTTCGCGTGGCGTTCTGATCGTAGTTCTGCGTGAAGAAGAACACCCCGCCCTGCCACCTCAGCGTCGCCGCGTCCGACAGGTGCAGCGGCACGTTGGCCGCCGAGGCAACGCGGACTTCCTGTGTGAATTGAAAGCTCTCTTCAAGGTTGTCGCGGGTTACCAGTGGCAGAGGCGTGTAGTCGAGATCGGTCTGATCCACGGTCTTCCATTTCAGGAAACCGGTGGTCGCCGATACCGTCATGCTCTGACGGTCGTACCGATTGAGAATCGTCGTGCCGAAGATATCGCGGTGGGTGAATCCCTCGAAGTCGCGGGCCGTGTGATACGGGTTCCGACGAAGACCACCGAGGTCACTGAGGGCGTAGTCGCCGTCGCGATCGCGTTCCCCGTTGATGATGAGCCGCGTTTCCCAGCTTTTCATCGGCGTCCACAGCAACTGGCCCTTCCCCGCGAATGCCGACCGCGAATCGAGATCGTTGCCGGTTAGATCGTTCACGGTGTATCCATCGCGCCGCCCGTATTGCAGCGACACGCCCATTCCAAGCTTGTCGGCGACCAGGGGACCCGCGACTCCGCCGCGCACGTCTCTGGCGTCGACGTTGCCAAGCGGCACGGAGAAATTGCCCGACCAGGCACTCAACGACGGCCGCGTACTGGTGATGTTGATGAGGCCACCCAGCGTGTTTCGCCCGAACAGCGCGCTCTGAGGACCACGAACGAACTCGATCTGATCGACGTCGACGAGGTCGATGCTCGCCGTATTGGAGTTCAGCTGGGGCACGCCGTCGACGAGCGTGGTGATGGACGGGTTCGCGGGGCTGGAGCCGATGCCTCTGAAGCGCGCATTACTCAGCTTCCTCGCGGTGAACTCGGTGAAGGACGCATTGGGCGCATAGCGACCGGCGTCACTCACGATCTCGATGCCGGCATTCTGGAGCGTTGACTTGGCAACCGGCGTCACGCTGATCGGCACGGTCTGGGCATCGGCCGGCTCCTTCTGGGCCGTCACGATGACCGGTGGCAATTGAAAGGAGGCCACCGGTTGACTCCCCTGCTGGCTACTCGATTGGGCACGAACGAGCGAGGAAAACGAGCAAACGATCACCAACGTAAACACAACCACGCGCGAATGAAACATGCCCGCCATTATGCACAGCCGCGGGTCGTGGAGGCACGTCAAAACAGCATGAATCTTCGCCGTCCATACGCGTCCCGGTGCTACGATTACAAGTTGTACAGCAGTGGGTCGCGGAGCTCTGTCGTAAATGACATATCAATCCGCGACGTATGACTCGAATCACCCTGCTGCGCTTCCTGATGTGTTCGTGAGGGTGCTCTGATGCGGAAGACGTGTTACCTGGCGGCCACTGTCCTGGTGGCTTTGAGTGTGACGCTCCCGGCCCAACAAGCCTCACACCGAGTGAAGGTCGGCGACTGGCCGGAGCTGCGTGGTCCCAATCGCGATGGCATCTCACGGGAGACTGGCCTCATCAGCTCCTGGAAACTGAACGGCGAGAACTTCCTCTGGCGTGTCGCCGGCGGCGGGCGCTCGACTCCTGTCGTCATGGGAGATCGCGTGTACGTGCAAAACCCGGTCGGTCGTGGCCCGGCGCTTCAAGAGCGCGTGATGGCGCTCGACGCGTCGACCGGCAAGGTGATCTGGGAGTACAAGGTCAACGTCTTCCAGAGCGATGTCCCGGCGCACCGGATCGCGTGGGCCTCGCCCGCTGTCGATCCCGAGACCGGCAACATCTTCATCCTGACGGGTGGTGCCGAGGCGATTGCGCTCAGCCCGGACGGCAAGCGTCTGTGGAGCCGCTCGTTCGGTGAAGAGTACGCCGCGTTCACGACGCACGGTGGCCGCACGATGTCGCCAGTCGTTGATGGCGACCTTGTGATCGTCAGCGCTGCTGTGTCCAACTGGGGTTCAGCCGCAGCCCGTGGGCACCGCCTGATCGCCCTCGACAAGCGCAACGGCGACGTGATCTACGTCTCGAATCCGGGCGGGCGTCCGTACGACACGGCGTACGCTCCGCCGAGCATCGCCAACATCAACGGCCTGCGTCTACTCATCGCGCCGCTCGGCGACGGCGGCGTGCATGCGATCAAGGTGCAGACAGGCGAAAAAGCCTGGAGTTATATCGCAACCAAGCGCGCCATCAATACGGGCGTGGCCGTGAGCGGCAGCACCGTGTTCGTCTCGCACGGTGACGAGAACACCGAGGGTGTCGAGCTCGGGCTGCTCGCAGCGATCGACGGCAGCCAGACCGGTGACATCAAAGCCGTCAAGTGGGCGGACAGGGGCACTGAATTCAGTTACTCGTCACCGATCGTGGATGGCCAGCGCCTGTATCAACTGGACAACGGTTCGACGCTGAAGACGTACGACATTCAATCAGGCAAATTGCTGTGGGACCTGCATCTTGGCGCAGCGCAGAAGGCTTCGCCCGTGCTGGCCGACGGGAAGATTTACGTCGGCACTGATGGCGGCACCTTCTTCATCGTCAGACCTCAGGCGGACAAGGGTGAGGTGCTCAGCCGGGTGGAGTTGCCGAACAGCACGAACAGCTGCTGCGGCTCGGAAGGCACGCCGGAGCAGGTGCTCGGCAACGTGGCGATCTCGCGCGGCCGCATCTTCTTCATGTCGAGCGATGCGATTTACGCCATCGGCTCGAAGCAGGCCACGTCCCCAACCGGATTTGCCACCGAGGATGTGACGGTCACCGGAAGCGGCGCCCCGACGTACCTCCAGGTATCACCGACAGAGTTGCAGCTCGAGCCCGGACAGACGGTCAAGCTGCGTGCGCGTTCGTTCGATGCCTCGGGACGCTTCCTGAAAGAAGAGAAGGCGACGTGGTCGCTTGAAGGGCTCGAAGGCACAGTGACCGATGGTGCCGTCACGATTGCGAACAAACCGATCCAGCAGGCGGGACTGATCAAGGCGACGGTCGGCAGCCTGACGGGAGAGGCGCGGGCGCGGGTCGCGCATCCGCTGCCGTGGACGGAGAACTTCGACAGCTACGCCGACGGCGCGATTCCTCCGGGCTGGGCCAACACCGTTCCGGGTCGGCTCGTGGTCGCGACGCTCGATGGGCAGAAGGTGCTGCAGAAGGAACCGCTGAACACGATTTTCCAGCGCGGTCGCACGTTCATCGGTCCCACGAATTGGTCCAACTACACCTTCGAGGCCGATGTGCGCGCGCCACAGCGCCGGCGCCAGATGGCGGACGTTGGAATCACCGCGCAGCGCTACTCACTCGTCCTTTACGGGACCGCACAGCAGCTGAAGCTGGAACCGTGGGAACCGGAGACGGTGCGAACGGTGACCGTTCCATTCGCGTGGAAGCCTGACACGTGGTATCGACTCAAGATCCGTGTCGAGAATCTGCCGAATGGCGAGGTGCGTGCGCGCGGCAAAGCATGGGCTACGACAGATTCAGAGCCGGCCGATTGGATGATCGACAAGACGGATCCAATCGGGAATCGCGAAGGTGCGCCCGGGCTGTTCATCAATGCTCCGTTCGGCGCGTACCTCGACAACTTCTCGCTCAGCAAGAACCAGTAGCTGCTTGGTGGCACACTTATGGACATGTATCTGAGCCGACTCGCGCGCCTTCGTAGTGTCCGGCTTCAGCCGGACCTGACGCGGTTTCTACTGCTGTTCGTGCTGCTGGGGATTGTCGCCGTCACCATGCCAGTCCGAGTGGCGGCTTCCGACCCCGGCACCTCCGACTGGCCGATGTGGGGAGGCACACCCGATCGTAACCAGGTGTCGAACATGAAGAACGTTCCCGCCGAGTGGGACGTCAAGACGAAGAAGAACATCAAGTGGGTCGCCGATCTCGGCTCGCAAAGCTACGGCAATCCGGTCGTGGCCAAAGGGATGGTCTTCGTCGGCACCAACAACGAGCTGCTGCGCGATCCGAAACAGGGTGGCGACCGCGGCGTCCTGATGGCGTTCCGCGAATCGAACGGTGAATTCCTCTGGCAGCAGACGCACCCGAAGCTCGAAGCGGGCCGCGCCAATGACTGGCCCTACCAGGGTGTCGCCTCGTCACCGCTCGTGGAAGGTGAACGCCTGTATTACGTCAGCAATCGCGGAGTGGTCTTCTGCCTCGACATCAACGGCTTCCGCGACAACGAGAACGACGGGCCTTTCAAGGACGAGACTCTCACGGGTCAGTTCGACGCGGATATCATCTGGAGTTTCGACATGCTCGAAGAGGTCGGGTCGTACCCGCACAACATGTCGAATTCCTCGCCCGTCGTGTACGGCGACCTGATCTACCTGAGCACGTCGAACGGTCAGGACGAAAGTCACGTGCACATCCCGTCGCCGCAGGCGCCCTCGATCATCGCGCTCAACAAGAACACCGGAAAGCTCGTGTGGGAAGACAACTCCGTCGAGGACCGCATCCTCCATGGTCAGTGGTCGACTCCCGCGGTCGGGACGATCGGCGGCGTTCTCCAGGTCGTTTCCGGGCAAGGCGACGGCTGGGTGCGCGGATACGAGGCCGAGACCGGCAAGAAGCTGTGGGAGTTCGATACGAACCCGAAGGACGCGGTGTGGCCCCGCACGCGCAACGAGCTGATCGCCACGCCGGTTATCTATCAGAACCGCGTGTACATCGGTAACGGCCAGGACCCTGAGCACGGCGAGGGCGTGGGCCACTTCTACGCGATCGATGCCACCAAACGTGGCGACATCACCCAGACGGGTCGCGTCTGGCAATTCGACAAGATCCGCCGCACGATCTCAACCGCGGCGATTGCCGACGGACTGGTCTACGTCTCGGACTTCAGCGGTTACCTGCACTGTCTCGATGCCAACACTGGCCAGGAGTACTGGCAGCACGACATGCTCGCCGCCGTCTGGGCCTCCCCATTCGTCGTCGATGGCAAAGTGTTCCTCGGCGACGAAGATGGCGACGTCGTCGTCATGGCCCACAGCAAAGAGAAAGTCATGCTCGGCGAGATGAACATGGGAAGCGCGGTCTACGGAACAATCGTTCCGGCGAACGGGATGCTCTTCCTCAACAACCGCAGCCAGCTCTTCGCGATTTCCGCGACGAAGTAGAGATCGCATGCGTCCAGCGACAGCACTGATCGTCGTGACACGGGCGCGCTGAAATCTGTTTTCCTGCGAGCGCGTGCGTGTCACAAAAAACACAGGCTCTTGAGCACAGCGCAGCCACTTGGTTTCTCCTCGGCTGCGCTGTGCTCTTGCTGGCGCCAATCCTCGGCGCCCAGCGGCCCGCACCCGCCAGTGCGGCCGCTGACGCGTGGCGCCAGTTCCGCGGCACACCCAACCTGACTGGCGTGTCGTCCAGCGCGCCGCCGGCCACGCTGAAGGTCCTGTGGACCTACGACCTGAAAGACGTCGTCGACTCCTCCGCCGCCATCGTCGATGGCGTCGTCTATGTTGGCGGCGGCAACGGCGATCTGCTCGCGATCGATCTGGCCTCGGGGAAGCTGCGGTGGAAGTACACGACCGGCAACCTGATTGGCGAGTCGTCGCCGGCCGTGGGCGATGGCGCTGTGTATATCGGCGATCTGGGCGGACTGCTGCACGCGGTGAACATCAAGGACGGCAGCCGTCTCTGGACGTTTCAATCGGGATCCGAGATCAAGTCGTCGCCGGTCATCGTCGGTGACGTGATCCTGTCCGGCTCCTACGATTCGAATCTCTATGGCATCGATGCCAAGAGCGGCAAGATGCGGTGGAAGGTGCAGACCAAGGGCATGGTGCATGCGACACCGGCGGTCCAGAACGGGGTCGCGTTCATTGCCGGCTGCGATTCGATTCTCCGCGCGATACGGGTCGCCGATGGCAAGGAAGTGTACGAGATCGAAGCGGGCGCCTACACCGGAGCGTCACCGTTGATCGATGGCAACCGGGCGTACTTCGGAACGTTCAACAACGAAGTGCTCGCCTTCGATCTCGAGCGCAAGCGGCGCCTGTGGCGGTACGCTCCTGAAGATCGGCAATTCCCCTTTTACTCCTCTGCCGCGATCAGCAGCGGCCGTGTCGTGCTTGGCGGCCGGGACAAGTTCGTGCATGCGCTCGACGTGGACTCCGGCAAGGCGATCTGGACGTTCGCGACGCGCGCGCGCGTCGACTCTTCTCCGGTGATCGCCGCCGGCCGCGTCTATATCGGTTCGAGTGACGGCAAGCTGTACGTCCTCGACCTCGAGACCGGCAAGAAGCTCTCCGATTTCGACGCCGGTTCCGGCATCACGACCTCCCCCGCCATCGCCGGCGGTCGCATCGTCATCAGCTCGCAAGACGGCGTCATCTACGCATTGGGCTGATTTCTGGCGGACGTGCAATCGGGAGTGAACGACTACCGCGACCCTCTGGGAGTGGGAATCGTCGTCGGTGCCCTGCTCGGAGCCGCGGCACACGCCGCCGCGCAAACGACGCCCCCGAATCCTCACGATGCCCAGCCGGAACGACCCTCGGTCGCCACTCACGGAGCTACCGATCTGGGCATCGTTCTGATCTCGAGTCGGGGTTAGGTTCCGTGTCCCTCGACGTGAACGTGGGCCTCGTTCATCGCATCGGACACGAGGATCTGGCGCCGCGCGACAGCAGGATGTGGGCGGTTTCGTTCGGCGGCCCGCTGCGAGGTCCGGTCGGCTGGGGCGCCGAGTTGTATGGGTTCCCCCACACGTCAGGAGCTGCCGGTGATGAGTCCGTCGTCGCGACGCTGTTCGGTCCCACGATGAAGATTCGTGGCTGGCTGGTCGTCGATGCGGCGGTAATCGTGCCGATTACGGGCCCGCAGCCGAACGCACTCTACGCTGGTGGCGTTTACAACATTGGCCGCCTCGCACCATAGATATGTCATCCATCAAGAATCGTGGGTTCTGGAACTCTATCAGTGAGACGTACCAAGGCGCCCACGGCGCCACGCTGCGTCAGCATCCGATGGCGTGGGGCGTGTGGCGGATCCCGGAATCGGAAGTACGCGCCCTCGAGCGGGTTGAAAACCGCGATGTGCTCGAGCTCGGTTGCGGCGCTGCCCAATGGACGATTGCCCTGGCCGGGTCACATGCGCGAGTAGTTGGTATTGACCTGTCCGATCAACAACTCACGCACGCTCGGACGCAGTCGCGGCGCGCCATGCTGGTGCAGGGCGATGCCGAACGCTTGCCATTTGGCGCGGCCGTCTTCGACGTCGTGTTCTGCGATCACGGCGCAACGGTGTTTGCCTCACCCCATGCCACGGTCGCCGAAGTCTCGCGTGTGCTCAGGCCGACAGGGCTCTTCGCCTTCTGTATGTCGACACCCATTCGCGATGTCTGCGTCGATGCGACGGCAGGTACGGTCACTCAGCAACTTGCGGTCGACTACTTCGGGCTCGCACGGTTTGATGACGGAGAAAGCGTCGAGTATCAGCTTCCCTACGGCGAGTGGATCCGGCTGTTCCGCCGGCATGGATTCATCGTCGAAGATTTGATCGAGCTGCGGCCGCCCGCTGATGCGACAACGACCTACTCGGACTTTGTGCCGGCGGCGTGGGCTCGCAAATGGCCAGCGGAGCATATCTGGAAACTGCGCAAAGCCGGCTGACATCGCGCTCGAGTCGAAGCGTTCCACGCAGGGCTTTACAGTTGAATCACCATCGGCTCTGATATCGTCGCGCCACCAGGAACGAAGCGTGGGATGTCGGTCAATGTGGCTGTCGATCCCAGCTCACCGACGGCTCGCACGACCATCGTGTCCCCATCAATCCGCACCAACAGGAAGTGACAACTGCTGCTCCATGAGCGCGTGTGAGCCGTGTCGAACTGGTCGGGCACTTCGTTGCGGAACTTCCCCGCCGCGCCCGAGACGAAGTAGTGAATGGCGTCGACGATCGAATGTTGGAAGTTGTGTTCGTGGCCGCTGAACAAGGCGCGGACACCAGCCCGCTGGAACAGCGGAATGAGCTTCTCCATCGACTTGGTGTTGTGATGGCGGGGGCCCGCGCTGAACGGCGGATGATGACAGAAGGGAATGCGCCATGCCGGGGTGTTCGCCGGGGGAAAGGACGTTTCGACGAACTCCTGATGGTTGGGATGCTCGAACAGCCGTTCGACGAAGAGGTTTTCCTTGGACGTATCGAGACACACGAACTCGATGTTCGAGCCGTAGCGAAACCGATAGAACATTCCGGGCCCGTGCGATGCCCGGCCGGCCGCCGCGTCGGCGGCCATACGTTCGCGCACGTAGAAGTTGTCTTCGACTTGTTCGCGGTCGTCGTTGTCTTCGCTTTCGCCGGCGTCATGGTTGCCAATCGAGGGATACACACACACGCGATTGATCACGTAGCGATAGGGCTGGAAGTAGG
>Ga0075433_10000043_pt1 | contig 51513 bp, 44 predicted proteins | sample RhiMethybrSRZTD2_FD_75299 | JGI IMG/M metagenome (GOLD analysis project Ga0075433, IMG submission 75299) | Populus rhizosphere microbial communities from Tennessee, USA - Rhizosphere MetaG P. TD hybrid SRZTD2 | ecosystem: Host-associated > Plants > Roots > Rhizosphere > Soil | place: USA... | reverse complement strand
GGTGCTGGCTATTTGTTCGATGGGGATCTTGCTGGTTGGAAGGTTCTTATCGAAGTGAGAAATTCACTTCGATATTGAGGGCGACGTCCACAGGTACGCCATTTCTCATGCCAGGGCGGAACTTCCATTGTCTCAAGGCCTGGATTGCGTTTTCATCCAGTCCGAGTCCCAGGCCACGAACTACCTTTAGGATTTCGATCGAACCGTCCTTGCGAACGATCGCGGAGAGCACAACCACACCTTGATACTTGGCCTTTCTTGCTTCTTCTGAGTAGGTCGGTTCAACCCGAAAAACGATAGTCGGAGCGCTGACCCCGCCCCCAACGCGGAATATGCCCCCTCCAATTCCGCCGCCCTCTCCTGGGCCAACCCCTCCACCTTTTCCGGGCCCCACTCCACCTCCAGTGCCGGTACCGATGCCTCCACCAGTTCCGGGCCCACTTGATGGAGGTCCAGGAATCCCCGTCGGGTCGCCATAGTTGGGCAGATTCACGGTTGGTAGCTGCGCCAGTTGCGGAACGATTACGGTAGGCTCCACAGGCAAAATGGGATCAGGATTCACAACTTTTGGAACCGGAGGAGTCAGCTGGCGATCGGCTGGGCGGGGTAACTTACCCAGAGAGGCTGGAGTCGGCTCCCGGCGACCTCCGCCGCCCCCCCCGCCTGACTTCTCAGCACTCTTCGGGAGGTTCAACAACAACGCGCTGGGATCCAACAGGGAGATCTTGGTTTCGTTTGACTTGACCTTTCGGGAGTTTCCTAGGAACAACATGGGCAGGAACAGCATCGCAGCGATCATACCTACATGAACCAGAACCGAAATTCCCACCGAACTCGAACGGAACTTGTAGTCTCGAAAGACTTCGCCCACTTCGACAGGCTGCGCCGTGATCTGTACTTCAGGCCTTTCTTCCTTCACGAAGAGGTACTTAACCTGAGTAATCAGATCCAGGTACCACGGCCTGGGTTCCATCAACAAGTCTGTGGCGACGGGTTTTGAGGTGATGTTGTAGCACTTCTTCTCGGGGCGAAATAGCGACTTCAAATTGCTCGAAATCGTCTTGTACCATGGAATTGGTTCCACCAGCAAATTGGTCTCTATTGGATTGGCGCTGATCCTGTAGACCTTTGTTTCGTGGGTGAAGAGTAACTTCAGGTTGTTCAACAAAGTGACATAGCGCGGTTCCCATTTGAGGTCCAGGTTGAAATTGAGCTCCCTTTCTTGAGGTGTACCAACCACTGGAGGAGGGGCCTGGGGGGTTGATGAAACCGGTTCGGGGCTGATCCTCAAAAGTCGTTCGTGCTCCGCTCTCGCGTCCTTCAGCTCAAGGACGATCTTCTCAACATACACGGGATCTAGGGGAGATTTCTTGATAGCCTCTTGCAAAAGAGCTTCCAGTTGCTCAACTAAAAACTTCTGTTCTTCTACTGAGTTCATTGGTACTCCAAAGACAGCACCCTGCCATGCTTAGATTTGGACGGTATCCACCCTCGAGAAAGTTGCTTGCTACTCTCGTATCATCAATTCTTTCATTAACAGTTTTTGGACTATAGAGGGCGTACACACTATCTTTTCAACGACTTCAATTTTAGCACACGCCCTCGAAATGCAAAGAAAAAATGTCCTGGGCATCCGCACCGTTCACTCTTCCGCGCACATGCGAAGGTTCAATCAAATACCGTCTCGGCATCGTCCTAGTTGCACGAGCTTTCGTTCCTAGTCAAAGTAACGGCTCCTGGCCAGGAAAATTTTAGGATTCTTCTGGGTAGAACAGCCTTCGTTGAACTGGGAGTATCCTTAGTATGCGGCCAAGTCTTGATCTGCCGCGGTTCAAGAAGGTTGCTTTGCCTCACACTGGGCCGCGGCCAGGTGGGATCGGGACGAAATCGGGTTCTAAAGAAAGGAATTCGCGGGCGGGTTCCAGAGACGGCGTTGCTGCTAACTTACCGCTTCAATTCTGTAGTCCAGTTGATCACGACGGTAAAACGGTGAGGAAGTATTCACCGTGTTGACCGCCTCACTTGGTAACGAATTCGCCACGCTCCCCTCGAAACCAAAGGACTATCGAAAAGAGCCGCAAAAAGGTTGACCAGCAATGCGATGTCTGGTAGATTTTTGCGTTTGGCTGGGATTCAGAAGTATTGCAGCTTGTCTGATCACAGGGACTTATGGCTTCGATAACGGTTACATTTCCGGATGGCGCCCAAAAAGCGTTTGATTCAGGTGTTGCTGTAATTGATGTTGCTAACGCTGTCAGCAAACGCCTGGCGGAGTCTGCGTTTGTTGCCAAAGTAGACGGCCAGCTCAGAGACTTGTCCAGTAAATTGGAGAGAGATGCCAGTGTTAGTATCTTGACCGATAAAAACGCGGAAGCTTTGGAGGTCTATCGGCATAGCTCGGCTCACCTCCTTGCTCTGGCTGTTATCGAACTTTTCCCCGGCACTCAGTTGGGAATTGGGCCCGCGGTTGAAAACGGGTTCTATTACGACTTCTACCGAAAGGAACCGTTTACTGCAGACGACTTGGCCAGGATCGAGCAGAAGATGCAGGAGCTCGTCAAGCAGGACATTCCCTACGAGCGCTTTATGATGGCCAAGCTCGAGGGACTGGAATGGTTCAGAAAAAAGGGCGAGGAGCTCAAGTGCGAGCTGATTCAGGAGAAGGCGGCTGACCAGTTCTCGTGCTATAGGTTAGGGAACCTGACCGACTTCTGTCTTGGTCCACATATCCCCTCTACTGGAAGAATTAAGGCGGTCAAGCTTCTCTCTATTGCTGGCGCCTACTGGAAGGGAGACGAGCACAACAAACAGCTGCAGAGAATCTATGGAACTTCCTTTTTCACTCGGAAGGAACTGGACGATTACTTGAAGCAGTTGGAGGAAGCCAAAAAGAGAGATCACCGGCGTCTCGGCAAGGAGCTGGATCTTTTCAGCCTCCAGGAAGAAGCTGGCCCGGGGCTGGTCTTCTGGCACCCGAAGGGAGCGCTGATTCGAAAAGAAATGGAGGACTTCTGGCGTGCGGAACATCTGCGAGGCGGCTATGATTTTGTTTACACGCCGCACCTTGCCAAGCTCGATTTGTGGTGTACGAGTGGACACGTTGATTTCTATCGGGAAAGCATGTACTCCCCGATGAAAATCGATGATGTCGATTATCAGATCAAGCCCATGAACTGTCCTTTTCACATTCTGATCTACAAGAACGATTTGAGGAGTTATCGAGATCTGCCCTTCAGATTGGCTGAAATGGGCACCGTCTATCGTTATGAACGTTCCGGGGTGTTGCAGGGACTCTTTCGGGTGCGAGGCTTCACCCAGGACGATGCACACATCTTTTGTCAACCCGGCAAGATAGAGGAAGAGATTCTTCATGTCATCGAGTTTACTCTCTCAATTCTGAGAAGTTTTGGATTCGATCAATTTGAAGTGTTTCTATCTACGCGGCCCGATAAGTATGTGGGTCGTCTGGAAGATTGGGACCGGGCTACGGCGGCGTTGAAGCGAGCCGTTGAATCCAAAGAGTTGCCTTACAGTGTAGACGAAGGCGGGGGTGCCTTTTACGGGCCCAAAATTGATGTCAAGATCAAAGATGCCATTGGACGTTCCTGGCAGTGCTCTACAATTCAGTTTGATTTTAATATGGCCGAGCGATTTGATATTTCGTACATTGCCGAGGACGGCAAAGCCCATCGTCCGTTTATGGTTCACCGTGCCTTGTTGGGATCGCTGGAGCGTTTCTTTGGAGTTTTGATCGAGCACTACGCCGGTGCCTTTCCGCTGTGGCTTGCCCCAGTCCAGGTGGTCTTATTGCCAATTAGCGAACGCCACAATGCCTATGCGCAAGAGCTTCAAAGCCAGTTGGCCGGTGAAGGCTTTCGGGCTAAGACCGACTTGCGGAACGAAAAGGTCAACGTGAAGGTTCGCAACGCTCAGCTTGAGAAGGTCCCCTACATGGTGATTGTCGGAGACAAGGAGCTTGAGCACAAAACGTTGGCCGTTCGCAATCGATTTGAAGGGGATCTAGGAACTTTTTCTTTTGAAAAATTTCTCGAATTGGTTAAGGATCTGAGAGACAAAAAGTCTGTTAGGCCGTAACGGATCGGGCAAGCTCCCGCCGTCGTCTTGGGAGAGCTTGCCCAGAGGATCTGGACGCGGCCGTTAGCGCAGGAGGTGCGTGTATCAACAATAAGAATGTTAGAGTGAACGAACGTATTCGGGCCAAAGAAATTCGGGTGATTGATGACGAAGGGAATCAGCTTGGAATCCTGCCACCCTTTGACGCCTTGAAAATCGCCAAGGAAAAGGATTTGGACTTGGTCGAGATTTCCCCCACCGCCCAGCCACCGGTTTGCCGCATCATGAACTACGGCAAATATCTTTACCAGTTGAACAAGAAAGCTCATGAAGCCAAGAAACATCAAAGAGTGATTCAAGTCAAAGAGGTCAAATTCAGACCCATGACAGACGAACACGATTACGCTTTTAAGAAAAACAATATTGCGCGGTTCCTGCAGGAAGGAGACAAGGCCAAGGCCGCTGTGATGTTCCGTGGGCGGGAAATGGCCCATAAGGAAATTGGGCGCCAGTTGATCGGTCGCCTGATCGAGGACCTCGCCGACATCGGAATTGTCGAAGGGTTTCCGAAGATGGAAGGGAGCAATATGTTTGTTATTTTTGCCCCTAAGAAGTGATGTTAGTGGAAAGTTAACAATCAAATTGGGAGAGAAGAAGTGCCAAAAATAAAGACTCACAAAGGGGCCAAAAAGCGCTTTCACGTAACTGCATCAGGAAAAATCAGACGTGGGCACTCTCACGCGCGCCATATATTGACTAAGAAGACCGCCAAACGGAAACGAAAGCTCGACCAGACTGTGTTGGTAAGCCCTGCGGATGCAGCAAAGGTTCGCCGTATGCTACCCTACGCGTCTTGAAAAATCTAAAGTAAGGAGAATTCGCAGTGCCCAGAGTAAAACGTGGAACCAACCGGCGTGATCGCCGACGCAAGATTTTGAAGCTTGCTTCCGGATTCCGTGCTACGAAGAGTAAGCTCTATCGTTCAGCCAAGGAATCCGTTGACAAAGCTCTAAAGTATGCCGCACGGGACCGGCGTGTGCGGAAACGAGACTTCCGCAAATTGTGGATAGTCCGGATTGGAGCTGCCGCCAAATTTAACGGAATTTCTTACAATCGGTTCATCTTCGGTCTGAAGAAATCTGGCATCGAATTGGACCGAAAGATACTGGCTGAGATGGCGGTTCGAGACCCGGAGTCGTTTGCTAAGCTCGCCAATACCGCGAAGGAGGCGTTGGCAGCCTAGAGCTGCAGATGTTGGGCATGTTTCCTTCCCTACGCACTAGTGGCGGTGGAAAACAGACGACGCACGCTGCTAACGCCGGCGCGTTATCCACTCCCATCCCAATTTAAGTCTTCCTGCAGGAAATGGGGCGCCAAGTCCCATTCTTATTATCAGCCCTTCTATCCTGATCCAGGGACGAAACAAGATGTTGAAGGAAATCGACGCCATCAAGAAGAGTTTTGAAGCGGAGTCGAAGCAGATCGACTCGATCGACCAGTTGACTTCGATTCGCGACAAATACCTGAGCCGAAAAAGGGGTCTATTAACTCAACTCTGGAAGGAATTTCAAGGCATCCCAGCGGAGCAAAGAAGCGAGGTCGGAAGGCGGCTGGGGCAACTCAAGATTGAAGTTGAAGATCGCTTAGAAAGAATGAAAGATGAACTAGATCGGCAACAATTGAATGCGCGCATAACTTCCGAGACAGTCGATTTCACGCTTCCAGGCAATCGGAGAGCCGTAGGGCACCTCCATCCTGTCACCCAGGTGCGTCACCAAATCGAAGACATTTTTTGCGCGATGGGATATTCGATTGAGGACGGTCCAGAGATTGAAACAACCTACTATAACTTCGAGGCACTGAATATCCCCGAACACCATCCGGCCAGGGACGCTCAAGATACCTTTTATGTTTCGGATTCTCTGGTTTTACGAACTCACACTTCACCTGTGCAAATTCGAACCATGGAAAGGCAGAAACCCCCACTGCGAATTATTTGTCCGGGCCGCTGCTACCGGGGCGACAATCCCGATGCGACGCATTCTCCAGTATTCCATCAGATTGAAGGTTTGGCAGTTGACGAAGGGATTACATTCGGAGACTTCAAGGGGACCTTGGAGTATTTTCTGAAGGCCTTTTTCAGCGAAAAGACTCGCGTACGTTTTCGGCCCAGTTATTTCCAATTTACTGAGCCGAGTGCTGAGGTCGACATCTCCTGCATTTTCTGTTCTGGAAGAGGATGCAGGGTCTGCAAGATGAGTGGCTGGATCGAGGTTTTGGGGGCGGGTATGGTGGATCCGGCCGTGTTCGCCTATGTGAATTATGATCCAGAGAAATACACCGGGTTTGCCTTTGGCGTAGGAATTGAACGACTGGCACTCATCAAATACTCCGTTAACAACATTCAGCACTTTTTTGAAAACGACTTGCGCTTTCTAGAACAGTTTTGAGCTATGAAAGTTAGTTTGCAATGGCTCAAACAATTTGTCGGTATCGAAGTCTCTCCGCGGCAGTTAGCTGATGACTTGACCAATGTGGGTGTGGTGGTCGAGACTCTGGAGCCAGTCGGTTCTGATTTCATTCTGGGCTTGGACCTGACCACCAATCGGCCAGATTGTCTGAGCCATGCGGGTGTCGCCAGGGAGGTGTCGACTCTTTACCAAGCACCGCTGCGCCGTCCCAAAGTCGTTCTGCAGGAATCCCGAGCCATGACCCGCGAGGTGATCGCTGTGGAGATCAAAGCCCCACAGTTGTGTGCCCGCTACTGTGCGCGAGTGATTCGTGGCGTGACGGTCGCCCCCTCTCCCACCTGGCTTAAGCCGCGACTGGAAGCGTTGGGCGTCAGAACGATTAATAACGTTGCAGATGTAACGAACTATGTGTTGCTGGAATTAGGACATCCACTGCACGCTTTTGATCTGGCAAAGATTGAAGGCAGTACCATCATCGTCCGAGAGAGCAGCGATCAGGAGTTTCTTCTCACGATAGATGGAGTTGATCGAAAACTAGTTCCTGGCATGCTGGTGATAGCCGATCAGAGTCGACCTGTTGCGCTGGCAGGCATCATGGGTGGAGCAGAAAGCGAAATTAGCTTTTCTACTCGGGATGTTTTGCTGGAGAGCGCGTGGTTTGATCCGCTCTCCATTCGGAAGACCTCAAAATCTCTGGGTATGCACACGGAGGCTTCCCATCGCTTTGAAAGGGGAGCGGATGTGAATGCCACCGTCTTGGCCATAGACCGGGCCGCTGGCCTAATTCGTGAACTCGCTGGGGGAGAGATTTTGCAAGGAGTGGTGGATTGTTATCCGCGGCCTCCTCGACGGGATCCCCTGTTTCTACGCAAGTCCCGCATCACGCTACTGATGGGGTTGGAGGTAACTGCATCTGACGTTGAAAGAATCTTGAGCATGTTGGGTTTCACCATACTTCGGCAAACTAGTGAGGGGTGGCAAATTGATTTGCCTAGTTCCCGCCTGGATGTGCAGCGAGAGGTTGATTTGATTGAAGAGATTGCCCGCCACTTTGGATATGCGAGGTTTCCTTCCAGTTTGCCTTCTTGGAGGGGAAGCTCGCGACGGCAACCGGAAGAAGCGCTGCAAAGGATTCTCAGAGAGAGGCTGACCAATCTCGGGTACTCCGAAAGTATGACCTATTCCTTCATCGATGAATTGGAAGGTCAAAGGTTCTCGGAGCATCGAGCAGTGCGACTACTTAATTCGCTTTCCAGCGAGACCGGAGTGATGCGAGTCTCGCTACTGCCGGGCCTTTTGCGTTCTCTCTTGCACAATTATCACCGCGGCTTGAAGAGCGCGAAGCTTTTTGAGATTGGCAAGATCTACTTTGAACAGGATGGAGGACAACCCCTGGAGGAAACACATCTAGGAATGGTCGCGACCGGTAACGCTGAGGAGAAGAGCGTTCATTCCGCAAGCCGAACCATTAGCTTTTTCGACATCAAGGGTGAAATCGAGAGACTGTTCGGGGCGTCCTGGAAGCGCATCGGTTTGGCAGGAGTGCCGGACGATGGCCTGATCCCGAAGTACTACCACCCGGGCCTTTCGGTACAGCTGATTGGGACGGTGACACCGAATATCGGGGTTTTTGGACAACTTCATCCCGAAATATGCCGGGAATATAAGATCAAGCAGCCCGTCTGGGCAGCAGAGATTTCATTGCATCACTTGCATTCTGAATATGAGCCCGCCTCCGCTGAAAAGATCTTCCACGAAATACCCAGATTCCCATCCATCGAACGCGATCTTTCACTGGTTGTGGCAAATGACGTAACCTATAGCAAGATCGAGTCAACGATTACACAAGCCGGCATCAAGGAGATCCAAAGGATCTTCCCCTTTGATCTCTATATCGGTGAGCACCTCGCTCCAGGGAAAAAAGGAATCTCGGTTACTGTTTCGTATCAAGCCTCGGACAGAACTCTAGTGGAAGACGAAGTCAATCGCTATCACGAAACTATCGTCAGGCTCTTGGCTGAGAAGCTGGGCGCTCAACTGAGGACTTAATGTGACTAACGGATTAGAAAGATTTACCGAGTTGGAAGACAGGATCTACCGCGTGATTGAACTCTTCAAGGCAGTCAGGCTGCAAAAGGAATCCTTAGAGAAAGATGTGATCCGAATCAAAGCGCAACTGGAGCAGGCAGCCTCCGACAATGACCGCCTTAAGTTGGAAATCCAGGAATTCAGAAAGGAAAAGGATTTGGTCAAGGAAAGAGTCGAGGGTATCTTAGACAGTCTGGAAAAACTTTCTCTGTGAAACCGCCGTCATCCAAAGTTCAGATGAGTGGACCAATGGGAGTTCTTCTATGCAAAATCCGGAAGGGTTAACCCGTGTAGAGATCTATGATCAGCTCTATCAGATTAAGGGTGGCATTGAGGCAGACTATGTCAAGCAGTTGGCCACTTACGTGGACGGCAAGATGAGGGAAATCGCCCAGGGCAGCAAAACGGTTGATTCCCTAAAGGTAGCAGTGCTCGCAGCACTCAATATCGTGGATGAGCTCTTTCAAGAGCGCGAGCGTTCCCGGAAGTTGGATTCCCTCGTCTACGACAAGAGCGTTGAGTGTTCCCGACAATTGGACCAGTTGCTGAAGAGGTAGAACCCCTCCCCACAGCCGTGCCAAGGGGAACAAATCGACCACTTTCCGGGCAAAGGATTCCCAAGCCAAAGGTTCCCTGCTTGATTGTGCACCGCGATTAAAACATCTAGAATCTGCAAGCGTGAAATTCCGTCCGCAACTTCAGGAACGCGGAAGCAAGGGGTCACATAAGTCAGGCGCACACCGAGAAAATCCACTCCTTGGGAATCCCCTTCGATTCTTCAAGCTCCCCGAAGAACCTGGGGCAGGCCGCAAGTCTAGGCTAGCAGGCCTCTCTGTTTGGCCTCCTCTGCGCAAAATCGGGGTTCCCAAACCAGAATGATTGAGTTCCCGCTTCCTGACTTTTTTCGTAAAGCTACCTTCTTGACAGTATTCCGTCGGAACTCTGCGTCACGCTATAGTCTTTCTTGAACAAGCTAGCCTTTGCCCCCGGCCCAAAGGCTTCCATGACCACCGTGGAATTTCTGGCCAGAGCTTCAAAAAATTACACGGAAATGATGATAAGCTGCCCGGGTAGTTTCAACAAATTGGTTGAGGGTTGTAGAGCTAAGAATCTGAAAACAAGTGCCAGTCGGGAGATGCACCGACGACGAGAATCAGTGGCCAGGTTATTGCATGCTTTATCGCTCGAAGTTTTCCGTCAACTCAAACAATTCCAAAGACCACGAGGTGATGATCTATGGCTGATTTCTTTCAAACAGGAGCGGTCACCACACTCCATCGGCTGAGCCGGAACGATGTCTCGAGGCTTGAGTTTGAATTGCAACGGTTTTCCGAAACGACATCCATAGGCCTTGTGCTACCGGCTCTGTATTCAGAATTTGAGACACCTGCGATGCAGAGGATCGTGGCGGAGCTAAAGCAGGTCAAATACCTGCGCCATATTGTTTTGGTCCTGGCAAAAGCAACCTGGGGACAATATTGTGAAGTCCGCAGCTTCATGCGCGACTTTTCGCAACCAGTCACGATTCTTTGGGTGGACGGAGACAGACTTCAAACGTTGTTCCGATTACTGCAAGAACGCGGGCTCTCTGCGGGAGAAGACGGCAAAGGGAGATCCTGCTGGCTGGCTTACGGATACCTTTTGGCCAACGGTGATTGCGACGCGATCACCTCGCATGATTGCGACATCCTGAACTACGACAGGCAGTTGCTGGCACGCTTATGCTATCCTGTCGTGAATCCTAACCTTGGGTTTGAGTTCTGCAAAGGCTTTTATGCCCGCGTGACCGAAAGAATGCATGGCCGGGTCACTCGGCTCTTCGTGACACCTCTGATTCGAGCTATGCAGAGCCTGTTTCCAGGAGCGCCATTTCTGGGCTTCCTGGACAGCTTTCGGTATCCTTTGGCTGGGGAGTTCGCGATGAAAGCCAACTTAGCGCGGGTCAATCGAATTCCGGGAGATTGGGGCTTGGAAGTCGGAATACTAGCTGAAGTGTATCGCAATTGCGCCGTTTCCCGCGTTTGCCAGGTGGACCTCGCCGACACTTATGATCATAAGCATCAGACACTCTCGGTTGATGACGCCGCCCGGGGGCTGCGGCGGATGGCAACCGATATTGCTAAGTCGCTCTTCCGGACGCTGGCAGCCGAGGGGCTCACCTATGCTCAAGGGCACTTCCGCAGCCTCGGAGTGCGGTACGTGCGCATGGCAGAAGATACCATTGACCGATACTACGCTGATGCCATGCTCAATGGACTGCAGTTTGACCGTCATGAGGAAGAAATGGCGGTGTCTACATTTGCCAAGAGCCTTCAGCAGGCGGCCCAGGAATTTGCGGAAGATCCTTTGGGGCTCCCCCTTATACCAAATTGGAACCGAGTGGTTTCTGCCATCCCCGAATTTTTCCATCTATTGTTAGAAGCGGTCGCGGAAGACATGAAAGTGGCGCATCACTGCGCGGCTTGAGGGAAGCCGATGTCCGAAATTGAAGTCCCCGACCCAGCTTCCCAGGCAGTCCAGAACATCCACCGGGCTGACATTGTGGTTGGCATTCCCAGCTACAACAACGTGCGCACAATTCGTCATGTGGTTCAGGCTGCCCATGCCGGTTTGGCTAAGTACTTCCCGCAATTTGCCGCAGTAGTGATCAACTCAGATGGCGGATCCAAGGACGGCACCCGGGAAGCCGTCCTCTCTACGCGCATTGAAGACGCCCACCTCCTCCTGCTCTCGACCCCTGTTTTCCCGGTGCATCGGCTGTCTTTTCCCTACCACGGTGTTCCCGGGAAGGGTAGTGCGTTTCGGCTCATCTTCAAGGTCGCTCAAATGCTCCATGCCAAGGCCTGTATTGTGGTCGATTCCGACCTTCGCTCGATTACGCCAGAGTGGATTGACTTGCTGCTGCGTCCTGTCCTGCTTGCAAACTATGACTTTACGGCCCCTTACTATCACAGGCACAAGTACGACGGAACCATCACCAACAGCATCGTCTATCCTCTCACCCGCTCGCTTTATGGGCTGCGAGTCCGGCAACCTATCGGCGGAGACTTCGGCATGTCTGCAAGGTTAATAGCACGTTACCTTGAGAGGAACGACTGGGAGACTGATGTCGCTCGATATGGAATTGACGTATGGATGACTACTATCGCAGTGGCGGAGGGCTTCCGAGTTTGCCAAAGTTTCTTGGGTGCGAAACTGCACGACGCGAAAGATCCTGGCGCCGACCTGAGCGACATGTTGCACCAGGTTGTGGGAAGTGTGTTTACACTGATGCAAGAATACGAATCCGTCTGGCAGGAGCGTTCGGGGAGCGACCGGGTTGACCTGTTTGGATTTCGCTATGACGTCGGCTTGGATCCCATGGAAGTGAAGGTGGATCGCATGCTAAACGCTTTCCGAAATGGATGCCAGGAACTTCGAGAGATCTGGTCACTAGCTCTCCATCCGGAAACGTTATCCAAAGTTCTTGAGTTAGGTCGTGATCTCTCCCAAGGTTCCACCGAGTTTCATCTAGAGGATGGGCTCTGGGTACGGTTGATTTACGATTTTGCCTGCGCGCATAAAGCTCAACCCTTGGAGCGCGGACATTTACTACGGTCGCTTACTCCGTTGTACCTGGGCCGTGTGGCCTCTCTAGTTTTGGAGACGCAGAATTTCTTGGCTAGCGAATTTGAAGATCGGATCGAACAGCTCTGTCTCCGTTTCGAGCAGTTGAAGCCTTATCTCATTTCCCGCTGGACGGACGGTGAAGGACGTCCGGTCTCTATGTCGAAGGAACAGGTCCCAATAGGCTCTCCCGAAATGGAAGCCCAAAGGAAGGAAATCGAGGTCTAACTATGCTAGTCACATTACAAAGCATTCTCGAGAACACTTTGGCACGACTCTCCTACCAGATCGTTACTTATCTGCCTGGGCTCCTGGCCGGTCTCACTATTTTGCTCTTCGCTTACGTCATTGCCAGGCTGGGCCGGTGGTTGATTTTAAGAATCTTTAGAGGAATGGCGTTGGATCGGTTCCTGCAGCAAAGCGGTCTCTCCACAATGTTCGACCGTTCGGGCCGCGTGCGAGCACCGCGGCTGGTAGCGGAGGCGGTTTACTGGGGCACGCTCCTGCTGGGCTTCCTCACAGGGTTGAGTGCGCTCAACACCGAGCTGACCTCCAGAATCATTCAAACCGTTGTCTCCCTGTTTCCCAAGGTTGTCACTGCTGCGGTCATCGTCCTGGCTGGATTATGGCTGGGACAATACCTGGGCAGAGGAGCGCTGGTTTGGGCATTTAATGAAGGGCTCCCCACGCCACGCAGGCTGGCGACAGCCGTCAGGTTGATCATCCCGTTTATTGCTGTCGTCGTGGCCGCCGATCAACTGGATTTTGCCAAAAACGTCTTTCTGGCTGCATTTGTTATTCTGGTCGGTGGCTCTGTCCTAGCGGCCAGTCTGGCTTTGGGACTGCAAAGTCGACACTGGCTGCATCATTATCTCCATTCCCAGGTGCCTCCGGTCGAAGACTCGCTGGAACGTTCACTCCAAGACCATCTTTAGTCCTGTGCTTCTGATGAGACGGGCAGGCTTTAGTCATATTTTTGTGACCCAGGCGCTTGCGTATTACTCGGTGCGACTCGCCTTCTCTTCCTTCAACTTTCCCCTCTCGTCAAAATCGCTCGCCTGAAGTGGCTCCGACTTTTCAAAGAGCAATTATTATGGCAAGCGGGTACTGCCCTTTGTCAATAATGACAAAATCTGGTTCTGCCAAGCCCGGGCTCCTTGTGGACCTTAGCAACGACAACGTTCGTGCCAACCTGCTTCCGGGGAGCCGGGGATGGCGAGAGGTATTTCAAGTAAAGCTCCTTTCTGTGTTGGGAAAACGCTCGCTGAAAGCACGCTCGTCGATAAGTCCTTGGCCCGGCATCTTCCACAACAAGATGATCACCGAAGAAGTTAATCCGACACCCCAATGAGCTCCAGAATAGCCTGGTTCCAACCGGACGGACCGGGGCTTTGGGTTAGGCAGGCACCAGGGAGTTCAGCCTGAAGGCGTTCGGAATCAGTTGAACGTACCAGCACTGGCACATCGACCTGCTTCAGAAACTGCAGATCATTCAGTCCGTCACCCAGCCCAACAGTAACTACCTCGTCATGAGATTGCCGGTACAGTCGGCTGAGCAACTCTACAGCGCGAGCCTTGTCGTTACCACCCAAAACATGGTAAAAGCGGCCACCTCGTGTCCAGCTTCTCCCTCCCTTCTTGATCGCCGCCAGCAACAGCTCGGTTCGGGCAGTATCCAAAACCTCGAAGGGTTCGTCGAATTCCCGCTGTTGAGCCAGCTGCGCCTGTTCCAGGGGTACCCCGCAGCGCCTGGCGATTTCCTGTGCTGTCATATCATGAAAGCCAAGCACCTCGCAACGGCTCTCAAGGGAAGCCCGCTGCAGGCATGTCACAAGATCCGAATAGAGATCTCCGAACTGGATGAAGTTGTAACCGTCCCGATGAATAGACCCTGGCGGGGCCAGCGCGAAGTAACCGTCTGGTATATAGGCTGCTCCCCCGTTCTCAACGACGAAAGGATGATTGTTTTGCAGATGCCGCCGCCAGAACTCGATTTCCTGCCGTGTCTTGCTGCTCACAATAATGAGTGGTATCCTTCGCCGACGGAGCTGTTCCAGCGCGGGTCGAGCCCATTCAAAGGAATAGGTATCACGATCTAGTAGGCTTCCGTCCAGATCGGTAAACACGATTTTCATTGCCTAAGGATAACAGAGCCAAGGTTGGTCGAACCATCCTGTATTCGGAGCAAGCCTTATTAGAAAATCTCGATGTATGTAAACGCGCACTTGGCCCCTCTTAGCTGCCGGTTTTCAAAAAATTCTGCAGAAGTGGATCCGGTGCGAGCCGTCCAGGCCGGAGTCACGAAAAAACGGCCACTGCGAAGACTCTCCTTGAGGATTACCTGCCGCAGTTCGGCCAAAAGGGTCTTGAGGACTCCTAACACACTTCTGACCGATCACGAAAAGGAGGTACCGCAACTCTTGGCTGGAGGAAAATCGGACAAGGCGGCCTCCCAATTGACCTTGAGTCTGTACACTATCCAGACTCACCGTGCCATATCATTCAGAAGCTCAAACTGCACAATGCAGTCGAAATTCTCGTCCATGCGGTTTGCAAAAAGATCATTTAAAGATCATTTCCTGATTCCGCATGTGAAATAGTGCTTGACCTCCCGTTGAGTTGTTAAATAATATCAGCTGACCCTGCGATGTTTGTGTTGGCGCGCCATTATTTGAACCAACACCTATTTGTATGGGAGCCTGAATCTATTTACGGTGTGCAAGCTTCACCAGCTGAAGCTTCCTAAAGTATATAGTAGGGTGCCCACCTGGTAACCAGGTCCAAATAGAGTGCCTCACGGCAGAGCGGGGTTTCTCTCCTCAGCCCGTAGTGAGAAGTCCTACTCCGCATCACGGTTCCCTTCTTTACCCCCAAACCTCGCTCAACTCTGAGTTCACGTTTATTGTAATTCCTGTTTTGCTGGACTATAATCAAAATCACGAGTACGTCAGTACTTGAGAGTGCTTTTTGTGTTTCAAGGCTTGGGGATAGGGCGTTAGTTATGACAGAGCTTCTCACGTTAGGAAGCGCATCTCTCGTGGTCGCCCTGCTGGTGTCCCAGGAAGGGTTTTTTCTGAGGTCGAGACTATTGAGGAGAGACCATGAATCCCGTTGTTTATGTAGCGATCGCTATAGCAATTGGCTTGATCCTCGTGCTCTCTGTGATGCTACTAAGGGCCAAGCAGGCTTTGAGTTCAATAAACGCGGCGGAACAGACGGCACAAAAGATTATTGGAGATTCCAAGAAAGAGGCGGAGAACGTCAAGAAGGAAGCTTTGCTCGAGGCCAAGGACAAAATTTTCAACCTTCGGACGGAAGTTGAAAAGCAAACCAGAGATCGAAAATCGGAGTTACAAGGCATTGAGAGACGGCTGAATCAAAAGGAGGAACTGCTCGAAAAGAAAGATGGTTCGCTGACTCAGAGAGAACGAGAGCTTTCTCAAAAAGAGAAAAAGCTAATAGATCGGGAACGAAACCTCGCGCTGGATGAAAAAAGAGTGCGAGACCTCTTGGTGGAGCAGAAGCGACAGCTGGAAGTCAATTCCGGGATGTCGGCGGAGGAAGCCAAGAAGCACCTTATGAGACAACTCGAGACCGAAGCCAAACACGAAGCTGTTTCGATGATCAAGAAGATTGAGGAAGAGGCCAGGGGAACTGCTCAGGAAGAAGCTCGGAAGATCATCAGCACTTGCATCCAGCGTTGCGCTGGTGAGCACGTCGTAGAAACGGCGGTCTCAGTGGTTGATCTTCCCAGTGATGAAATGAAAGGGAGGATTATCGGCAGGGAAGGGAGAAACATTCGGGCACTGGAGGTGGCAACCGGCGTCGATCTGATCATCGATGATACCCCTGAGGCCATTATTCTCTCCGGATTTGATCCAATCCGTCGCGAAATCGCCAAGATGTCGATTGAGAAACTGATCTCCGATGGGCGAATCCATCCGGCCCGCATCGAAGAGGTAGTCGACAAAGTTAAGAAGGAACTGGACATTAAGATTCAACAGGAGGGCGATGCCGCAGCCCTGGAGTTAGGGATCCGAGACTTTCATCCTGAGATCATTCGTCTGCTGGGCCGCCTCAAGTACAGAACGAGCTACGGTCAGAACGTTTTGAATCACTCCAAAGAGGTTGCAAGCCTGGCTGGGATGATGGCTGCGGAAATTGGGGCGAATGTCGGCGTCGCCAAGCGGGCTGGCCTGATTCACGATGTGGGTAAGGCGATTGATCGTGAAGTGGAAGGCACTCATATCCAGTTGGGTGTCCAGGTAGCCCGGAAGTGTGGCGAAAGCGAAGACGTGATTCATGCTATGGAGGCCCATCACTTCGATGTAGAATTTCGAACCATTGAAGCACAATTGGTTCAGGCTGCCGACGCGCTCTCAGCGGCGCGTCCCGGGGCCAGACGTGAGATTCTCGAGACCTACGTGAAGCGCTTGGAGAAGCTGGAAAACCTGGCCGATTCCTTTGAAGGGGTTTCGAAATGTTATGCTCTTCAGGCGGGCCGCGAAATTCGGATTATGGTCGAAAGTGACAAAGTGAGCGATGAACAGGCCTTCTGGCTTACGAAGGACATTGCTAGAAAGATCGAAAGTGAGCTGCAATACCCCGGACAGATTAAGGTGACCGTGATCCGAGAGATGCGAGTTGTGGAGTATGCGCGCTAAAAATGAGGATCTTTTTCATTGGAGATGTCGTCGGTCGCCCGGGAAGGGACGCTCTCAAGAACCATCTTGCCAACATTCTGGAAGAACGGGAAATTGACCTGTGCATTGCGAATGCCGAGAATTCGGCTTCGGGTAATGGCATTACTCCGCGCTTGGTAGAAGAGCTGCTTGGCCTCCAGATTGACATTCTGACTTCCGGGAATCACATTTGGGACAAGAAGGAGGTCTTAGGCTACTTCGAGCACCAGCCCCGCCTTCTGAGACCCGCAAACTATCCACCCACGGCACCGGGTAGGGGTTTGTTTGTGGGGAAGACGCGAGGTGAAGTCCCATTCGCGGTGGTGAATCTGCAAGGCCGCGTCTTCATGCCCGCCATTGACTGTCCGTTCCGCACAGCCGAAGCCCTATTGCAGGAGCTGAGTCCCGACATCAAAGTGGTGTTCGTCGACTTTCACGCCGAGGCCACTGCTGAGAAGCAGGCTTTCGGCTGGTACTTCGATGGCAAAGTTTCAGCCATAGTAGGCACACACACGCATGTAGTTACTGCCGACGAGCAGATTCTGCCAAAGGGCACCGCCTATATTACCGACGTCGGGATGACTGGACCCCACGACTCGATCATCGGAGTGAACAAGGACAGCATCCTGCCTAAGTTCATCAGTCAACTCCCGACAAGATTCGAAACCGCCACTGGAGATGTCAGAATTAATGGTGTAGAGGTAGAAGTGGATTCGGAAACGGGTTCGGCCACAGGGATTCGTCGCTACTGTCTCAAGATTTCGGAGAATTAATGCTCGATCAACTCTCGCAAAAACTTCAGAAGATTTTCAAGAACCTCAGAGGCGAGACCAAACTGTCCACGGAGCACATTGATCAGGCTTTGCGTGAGATCCGATTGGCGCTCCTCGAGGCAGATGTTCATTTCAAGGTTGTCAAGCAATTCATCGACAGTATCAGGTCCAAAGCCTTGGGACAGGAGGTTCTGGAAAGCCTGACTCCGGGACAGCAGGTCATCAAAATCGTCCGGGATGAACTTGTGGAGACACTGGGAGGACCTTCTCCGAAACTGAGTTTTTCTTCCAAGCTGCCGACCACGTATCTACTGGTCGGACTCCAGGGTTCCGGTAAGACCACCAGTGCCGGAAAACTGGCACGGTGGCTAAGTCGGAATGGTCATCGCCCGATGTTGGTGTCGACGGACGTGTATCGCCCTGCAGCAAGAGAGCAGTTGTCGATTATCGCCAACGAAATCGGCATCCCAATCTACCGTGGCGAGGGAGTTGATGAGCCGCTCAGGCTCTGCCGCGAGGCTCTCCGCGAGGCTGGGAATTCGGGATGTGACGTTTTGCTGATCGACACCGCTGGCCGTCTTCACATCGACGAACAACTGATGGAGGAGCTCAGTAAAATCAAGGAGCTGGTGAACCCAACGGAAGTATTGTTCATCGCAGATGCTATGACGGGGCAGGACGCGGTGAAGAGCGCCCACGAGTTTCATCGTCAACTTGGCGCGACCGGGGTTGTGCTCACCAAGCTGGATGGCGATGCTCGCGGAGGCGCTGCCCTTTCCATCAAGGCAGTGACTGGACAGCCCATCAAGTTCGTGGGTGTTGGCGAGAAGTATGACGCCCTGGAACTGTTTTACCCGGATCGCTTGGTCTCTCGGATCCTTGGAATGGGGGATGTCCTTTCTCTGATTGAAAAGGCAGAGCAGGCCATTGATCAAAAGCAGGCTGTCGAGCTTGAGAGAAAGTTGCGAACCGACTCCTTCACTCTGGAGGACTTTCGCGATCAATTGCGCCAGATGCGGAAGCTCGGGCCGTTGGAACAGATTTTAGGAATGCTTCCTCAGATCGGCCCGTTTAGGGATCTCACAAAAGTCAAGGTCGATGAAAAAGAGCTCCTGCACGTCGAGGCCATCATCAATTCAATGACTCCGAGGGAGAGAACACATCACCAGGTCATCAACGGTAGCCGCCGAAAACGAATTGCCAAAGGCAGTGGTACCTCGGTCCAGCAGGTCAATCAGCTTCTCAAACAATACGTGCAGGCCCGCAAAATGATGAAGCAAATGAGTAGTGGGATGTTTGGAAAGCGCTTCAAAGGCCTTAAAATGCCAGACCTGAATTGATACCGAGCACCGATGTAGCGTCACGCGCCAATATCAACCACGGCTTCGGTGATCTGACCGAGATACTGCCCATTGCACATCACATCGGCAGCCACAGCAAACCGAGGTGAACTGGTTCTCCAGTCTCGGGGTACCTGGATACTGAAGGCGCGGTGTGCCTTGTCTCCGGCTGTCGCTTCGAAACGCAGTATGTCCGGCTCGATGTGCCATTCAGAGGGCGCTACTAGAGCAATCTCCATTTTCATTGGTTCTTTACGGTAGTTCTGAACTCGGATTTCTGCGCGCGTGGTGGAGCCAGGCTGAATTTGCATTTGGTAGGGATAAATGCTGCACCAGCTGGGATCCAGGCCGAAGTTGACGTCAGGATCGGCGATGAGCTGGTGAAAGAATTCTGTTTGCCGCTGCATCTTCTGCTCTGTTGCCAGCAGGTCTTCACGGTTCACCAGAAATGGCCTACCGTGGCCTGGGGCCATGAGATTGGGTTCATGATCGATGAGATTGCGGATGGACTTGATGTGGCTGTCGCTTTCGACATGGTTACGGAAGATTAAGTTGTGGCGCAGGACAGATTGGCCTGAGTCCGGATAAGGGAAAAAAGCGTCGCCTGTGAACGCGACGCGCGCTCCGTCAATGGTAACGAACAGAGCCATCTGATACTCGGTGTGACCAGGCGAGTGAGTGATTTCGAAATCGTATTCTTCCCATTTGAACCGCTCGCCATTCCGGAAAGAGCGGGAAACTTTGAAAGGCTCGCCCAGAATGCAACCCAGGTTGTGCCCGCGCGGATTCTCGAAGATGTCCACCATGTTCTCGTAGCACCAAACCTGCGTGTTGTGATGCCGGGTTAGATGAGGGAAACCGTTCATGTGGTCATCATGCATATGGCTGGGCATGGCCACATCTACGGTTTTCATGCCAAAACGTGACTTGAGATCGTCAATGTTGTGTTCCACAAATCGGATTCGATCTGTGGCTGCAGTGGCTCTCTCGAAGTTCCCAAAGTGAGTCCCTGAAGCGGAACCGTAGTCAATGAACATAGCTTTGCCACTATTGCTCAGAATGGCGTAGAAGGAAGAGGTGGTCAGGTGGTGTGCGATGAAATGCGGGCTCACGGCGTAGCCACGAGAAAGCACACTGGGCGCGTTGCCGGTTTGGAAGCGATAGTATTCCACCAAGCGATCGATCGTTTGCTGAATGCTATTGTCGGGATCCGCCATGGGTTCACCGTGAGATGGACAGAGCAAGGCGGGTTTTTGCTCACGCAACCTGGCCAGTGAGAAGGCCCCCAAATCGATTCCTTCGGCTCCACCGTAATTAACCTGAGTGTCCCACAGATTGACGAGCTTTCCGGGCCCGTGCATCAGGTCCCCTGTAAATGCCGTCTTCTTCCCGTCCACGTCCACCAGTAGGGATACCGAGCCTAGCGTATGGCCTGGCGTGGGAAGAACGAAGATGTCGAGATTGTTCCAGCGAAAGGTTCCGTAGTCGCGCAACACAGAGGCCACCGGAATGTTTTCGGTGATTGTGTTGAAATCATTCCGGACATAGTAGAGATGAAAGACACGCCGGTTGCGCCAGAAGTTTTCAGCGTCGGCGAAAAGATGTCTTTCATGAGCGGGAACGGCAATAGGAATAGAACGGTCTGTCGCCTTGTAATCACCCTGGCACTGGTCGCGGTGATGGTGGGTATGGAGAATCCATTCGATCTTGCTAATCCCGAGTCCTGGAAGGTAGTCCAAAATCTTGCCTGAGCCAAAATCAATCAGAATGGCACGGTTGCCGCCCCGGATCAGATAGACGTTACAAGTGTCCTCCAATAAATAAAGATTCTCAGATAACTTCTTGAGTTCGGAGACCGGTGTAAAGGAGGTTCTGCGCCAAGGCTTTTTCTGCGGCCCATCAGGGGTTGAAGGCTGAGCAGTTGTAGCCGGAGAGGCGGCGAATGCCCCTAGAGTCTGTAAGAATGAACGGCGGGAAGCATGGCTCATGGTGATTCTCCTTGTCGCGATGAATTGAGCGATAGCTTGCTCGCTTGGAAGCCGCTCTCAACCAGAGAAGCAGACGTGCTCCCGAGAAACGCTTCTCCTGAAACCGCCCAAGCCGCGCGGATCCAAGACGCAGGTGCAGGCTTGCGTCCACTGCGGGAAACAAGCAATCACTGGGTACCCGAAGATTTTTAGGCGACCTGGCGATGGCGCTGACCAATCAGGACGTGACTTGATACTATCACGTCTGTCGCTCGCTGCTCGGTCCTCGCTTAGCATCGCGACTGAGCTGCACAATTGGAAGACCAAGAGAACCACCGACCAGCATGGCGTCATCGGGCTCGCGGGCATGGCGACCATCTGCCTCTCAACTCAAGCCCTTTGAAGCAGCTCTTTTGCTCTTTGAAGCGATTCTTCCGAGATATCATTGGGAACCGAACATCCCGGGGCTAGAATGAGTCGCCGTTTTTGCATGGCCGAAGCAGCGGACTGAATCTGAGACTTCAATTCTTCCTCGCTGAGGTCCGCAATCCTGCTTTCGTCCAAACCGCCCATCAGTGTCCCGGAAAACTGTCGTTTGGCAACCGACAGGTCCGTCTTCGTTCCATACACCGAGTAATTGATCACCTGGACAGGATAATTCACCACACTGTCAAGGTGTACCTTATTCCCATGAAGATGCAAAATGTTTAGGTAACCTTTGTCTTTGACGGCATCCAAAATGATGAGATCCGATTCCCGGACATGCTTTAAATACTCCTGCCGATCCATGACCACATCATCCGCAGCGGCGAGTGCCAGGAAGATGCCCGCGGCTCCCGATTCAAGAGCCAGACGCGCATGATTGGCCTGAGACTCCGAGATAGTGCGCAGAACCTTTTTCAACAGGCCGGGATCTTGTTCTTTGAGCTTTCGCACTGTTGATTTCGAAGAGAGCTTCTCCGCGACAGTCCACGACTGAAATATGGTTTCAACGAAGGGTGCTTGGCCCTTTACATCTTTGTGGATGAGCTTCAATGCTTTGATCTGCTCTGGAAATGGACTTTTTAGCACCTCCAGTTTCTGCCAATCCTCGGCAGACTCAAGTTTCTCGACACCGTTAGGCAGAGGATAAGGAAAGTCACTCATGACCTTGACGAGATCGAGGTCGTACTTTCGATAGAATGCCAGCGTGGCTTCGGCATGCTTCTCTCCGGGCTGCTTTTCCAACCCAAAATGGTGCCAGAACGTGAAGGGGAGCCGGTCGACTCGATCGCCGCGCAGAACCGCTTTGACTCTTTCCAATTTAGACATCTGTGGCTTGGGAAAAGACCACACGGACCTTGACGCCAGAAACGCCAAGGGTATCCAACCGCTTGTTTTTAGAAATGCACGTCGTGCGTTCTGCGAAGGTGACATGGTCAACCCCTTTTGTGAAGTGCCTCACAAAACTGGTCGACCGTGAACCCGCCGTAGTAGGCATTCTCTCCGACCAGATAATTGAGAGTTCAGCGAATTCTATCATTGTCCCCATCATTTGGGTTCGACTAAATAGGATGAAACGCCGGCGAACTGACGCTACGATTAAACGATTGCGAGCGCCGTCAGCAACGTTCCAACGGAGTTTCAAATCGGTAGATCGTTACCTTCAAGGCCGTTGGAACGAGCCTAGCTCGCCCGTCTGGAATTCGAACATGTGCCACTGGTTTTCAATTTGCGTTTGAAAATTCAAAGTCATAGGATAGTGCCGCTAAATCGAGAATTGAGGTCGTCCGATCCAATGCGAATTCTTGACAGAGGCGTTGCTGTCTTAGGCTTTTTGATCTTGATTCTTCTGATAATGCTATCTTTTTCCTGTCATTCAAAAAAAGTCGCCACTAAGGCGGACGAGTTATCAGTAGTTGCCGGTTCTCCGGAAAGCCAGTTCTATCAAACAATGATTCACGACTTCATCATGGGAGTTGCACGCGACCAATACACTCGCCGACACAATGCCATAAAGAACCTCATGAATGCCAGGGAGCTGACCCATCGTCAAAAGTATCTGCGAGAACGCCTTCTTGAGATGATTGGCGGGTTGCCTGTACGAACTCCTCTGAATGCCCGAGTAGTTGGCAAGATCGACAAAGGCGATGTCATCATTGAGAAGATTATTTACGAGAGCCTCCCGCGCTTCTATGTAACCGGCCTGCTGTACCTTCCCAAAGATCGACCGGGACGTATTCCCGCCATCTTTAGTCCTTGTGGCCATAGTGAGAATGGTAAGGCCTACGACGTCTACCAAAGGTTCCACCTTTCGTTAGCCAAGCGAGGCTTTGCAGTCCTGACGATCGATCCCTTGGGCCAGGGGGAGCGCTCCCAGTGCTATGATCCCAAGACCAAGAAGTCTCCTATTGGATTGGCCTGCCCCGAGCATGGCTACGTAGGCAATCCACTCTACCTCATTGGCGACAACCTCGCCCGTTACCGAGTTTGGGATGGGATGCGTGGCATTGACTACCTGCAGACTCGACCCGAAGTAGACCCCAACAAGATCGGTATAACTGGACAGTCGGGAGGAGGAACATTGACCAGTTACATCTCAGCTCTGGACGAACGCGTCAAAGTCTCGATGCCCACCTGTTACATCACCAGTCTTTTCTGGAGGATGGGAAACCGAACTACGGCTGATCCGGAATGGGATCCGGAGCAGGATCTGTTTGAAACTCTCATGAATGGAGTGGACCACGCCGAGCTCCTGACTCTCTTTGCACCTAAGCCTCTGAGAATCGGCGCAGCGCAGCAGGATTTTTTTCCCATCGAAGGGACTCGTGCTACTTATGAAGAAGTTCGAAGGATTTACGAGTTAAGCGAATCCGAGTCAAGGTTTGACAAAGTGGAGGTCAACGAAAAACACAGTCTTTCCTTAGGACTCCGCCAGGCTTCGTCCGAGTGGTTTGAACGCTGGTTGCTCAACAAGAAGAGCAGTTCCGCTGAATCCGAATTAGCGCCCGAGCCCGAGCACAATTTGCACTGTACAGAGTCAGGACAGGTTCTGGAATCGTTAGGTGGGGAAACCATCCAAAGCTTAAACCGTCAACGGCTGGCTCGCCTGAAGTTTGCGTCGCCGGTGATTTCTTCGAGTCAAACGCTGGCTGGATTCCAGGACCAACTGCGAAGAGACATTCATGACGTCCTCAATGACGCGATGGAGCCTCAACCCCAGGTGAGGATCCAGGCGCACGGATCCCTGGACCGAGCTGGCTACTCCATCGAGAAGCTGACTTATGAAAGTGAGCCCGGCATCCGAATCCCTACGCTTATCTTCAAGACCAAAATACTCCCGGCCCAGGCACCGGCGATTCTCTATCTCCATGAGCTGGGAAAGACCTCTGAAGCCCGAGAAGGGGGCCTCCTCGAGCGACTCACAAAAGCGGGGTTCCTAGTTTGTGCGATCGATCCCCGCGGAATTGGGGAAAGTCAGTACCAGATTCAAAGTACGTCAGACTATTTTGAGCCCATTTCGGGTGTTGAAACGAACATGACCTACAACTCGTTTCTAGTCGGGAGGCCGATGATGGCGATGCGCATTAAGGACGCCTTGCGTGCTGTCGATCTCCTCAGCCAGCGTCCCGACGCCAAGCCTTCGCAGATCTACGTCCTCGGAGAGAACGGAGGCGGGATCATGACTCAATTTGTGGCTGCGTTGGATCGGCGAGTGGCTGGCGTCGTTACTGTCAACACGCTCCTCAATTATCGCCAGATCATCGAGACAGGAAATTACGCAATCCATGTGAACCTCTTCTTGCCCCAGATTCTTCGTCATTTTGATTTACCCGAGCTGGCCATTGGCATCTCGCCACGACCGCTTCTGTTGCTTGACTCGAGGGACGCAATGAAGCAGCCCCTGCCGGAGAAGACGATAAGGCAGGAGCTGCAGTCAGCATCGCAAGCCTATCAACTGATGGGAGCCAGCTCGTTGCTGAGCGTTCAGATAACCGCAGACAGGAGTGCTCAGCTCCAGGCGGTCGTCGAATGGCTGAGTCACCTCAAGTGAGGATTGCAGAATGATACCCGCTTCTTGAGAACAGTCTCATGATCAATCTTTTGATTCTCGGACTGGAGCATGTGCACGCTCGCCACTACCTTGAGCGTTTGAAGCAGATGGCGGACGTCCGCGTTGTTGCTGTTGCCGAGGCCGACAGCCACCGGTTGCAAGCCTTGTCTGAATGTCTGCAGACCACCCCCGTCTACACCGACTATCAGAAGATGCTGAGCGAAGTTTCAGCAGACGGGGCGATAGTCTGCTCGGCCAATGCCAAGCATAAAGATATGGTCAAAACTTGTGCCCGTGCCGGAATTCCAATATTGTGTGAAAAACCCATCGCCACCAAAACTGCGGATGCACGCGAAATGCTGGCAATATGCGAGGCTCATGAGGTTCCTTTGGGAGTATGTTTTCCCGCCCGTTTTAGCGAGGCCTTAGGTCAGGCCAAGCACTTAATCGGACAGGGCGCCATAGGAACGGTGGTTGCAGTGAAGGCAACTAACCAGGGAACCATGCCAGGAGACTGGTTCGTTGATCCGGAATTGGCAGGGGGTGGCGCTATCATGGATCATACCGTTCACGTCGTCGACGCCCTTCGATGGCTCTTTAAGGCCGAGTTTACACAAGTGTTTGGTCACGCGTCCAACCAACTCTATAACCTGCAGGTAGAGGACACCGGCCTTTTGAGTCTGGAAATGAGCAACGAAGTCATCGTTACTCTGGATACGAGTTGGTCGAGACCAAACAGATCCTATCCGATTTGGGGTAATGTCTCCCTCACGATCGTAGGAACTCAAGGCGTTCTGAACCTGGAACTCTTTCCGTGGACATTAAACCATTATTCCGAGGAAGCCGGCAGGCATCTGGTTATCAGCCGGGACGGTGACCTAAGCGGTCTTCTGCTCGGTAATTTCATTGATGCGCTAGGTTCTGGAACCGCTGTGGCGCCCGATGGTGTGGACGGGCTGAGAGCGTTGGAAGTAGTCGAAGCTGCATACCAATCGGTATCTTCTGGCAAAGTAGTCGCACTTTAGACATGGAAGTGATGCCTGCCTCTGCGATCGCTCATTGAACGTCCATCGCGCCGAGACAGAGATCTGGTTCAAGGTCGACACCATGGTAGCAAGTTTCAGCGGAAGTCTGAGTGCCTAAAGGCTGCATTCATGGCTATACGAACAAATCCCGGACAGGTGTTTCTCGCGACAGCGGCGATTTTCTGGTCCCGTTCTCTTGACGACTGCGCGCGGCGCGAGGGCAAGCGGAAAGTCGTTCTTCGGCCTGTGCTGACTCGGTGTTGAAGGGCAGGGCTAATCAAATAGCGCTATTCAGGATCTGCTCGCAATATTGTGAGTTGTAAAGACTCAGCTGGGAAAGGAGCACAACACTGGCACGCGATCCACAGTCAGAAAATTTGCGGCCGCTGAATGTCGCCATCCTTGGCGCCGGCAATATGGGGAATTGCTTGGCGAAGGCATTTGGAAAAATACCGGGTATTGCGCTCAAATACGTCTACAGTCGAACACCTCCTCACGCCCAAAGCCTTGCTGAGCAAGTCAATGCCGTGCCATTAGACCGGACGGATCGGATATTTGAGGACCCAGCGCTCGATGCCGTGGTCTTGTGTCTACCCACCCCTACAAGACTTGAGACTGTGCAAGCCGGGGTCCGAGCCAACAAACACATTTTTTGCGAGAAGCCATTGGCACTCACTGAGACCATGGCTCAGGAACTCTCTAGACTTCTTTCCGGATATACAAAGACCGTCATGGTGGGACAAGTACTCCGTTTTTTCTGGGAGTATTCCCGCATCCGCGACATGGTTCGATCGGGACAACTAGGACGGATTGGGACTGTCCGACTGTCGCGTTGTGTCGGCTTTCCTGGATCTGACTCCTGGTTCGCAGATCCTTCAAAGAGTGGTGGCGTGATTCTCGATCTTCTGATCCACGACATTGACTTCTTGCTCTGGACCTTTGGAGCGGTGAAACAGGTCTTTGCCAAGTCGCTAAGCTACACCCAGCAAGGTTGCATTGACTATGCGCTCGTCAATCTTGAAATGGAGTCGGGAGCCTTGGCTCATTTGGAAGGGAGCTGGGCCCATCCGGTGGGAAGCTTTCGTCAATCGGCAGAGGTTTGCGGAAGCAAGGGGTTGTTGCAATATGACAATCTTGACAGCAAGAGCTTGGAGTGGATCCGTACTGCAGAGACCGAACACAGATCTCTATCTAGGATCTCTCTGCCTGAAAGCAACGACAGTAACGATCCGTATCTTGCCGAAGTTGGTCATTTTGTGGAGTGTGTGCGAAGCGGTCGAAAGCCAACAATTCCGATTGAAGACTCGCTGAAAGCCTGTGAAATCGCCTTCCTTGCCATGGACTCTGCGAGAGACGGAGTTCCGCGACGAATTGACAAGGCACTTTGACTCAAACTAGGATTAGGCGGTTACCCGGGACGAGAGGAGAAGGGTGGATCGCAGAGAAGCACTGCGGTGCATGTCAGCAACTGCCTTGGCCGGCGGGGCGGCTGGGTTGTTCTCATCGGACAACCCCTTGAGTTCATTGCGGGCTCAAGAAAAACCTCGTTCTTTGCGCGGCCTGCCACCGCTCAAGATCACTGACATTAAGACGATTCTAACCGCTCCCAATCAGATTCGGTTAGTCATCGTCAAGGTGATGACCAGCGAGCCGGGACTCTATGGACTGGGTTGTGCAACCTTTACTCAGCGTGCTTATGCCGTGCAAACCGCCGTAGAACAGTATCTGAAGCCTTTTCTCATCGGGCGCGATCCGGATGAAATTGAAGACGTTTGGCAGTCGTCTTATGTCAGCTCTTACTGGAGAAACGGACCGGTGCTCTTCAATGCCATGAGTGGAGTGGACATGGCTTTGTGGGATATCAAGGGCAAGCGGGCCAACATGCCCGTCTATCAACTCCTGGGTGGGAAGTGCCGGTTTGCTGCCGAGTTGTATTTTCATGCGTCAGGCGAGGATTTCCAAGAGGTGGAAGACGTCGCCCGACAAGCCATGGAGAAGGGATACCGGCATGTCCGCGTTCAGGTGGAGGTGCCCGGCCTGGTGACCTACGGTATCGAGAAGGAAGGCGCTCCAAAAGAGCGAGACATTGTGGGTCCTACCCGCCCAAAGGACGTCTGGGAGTCTGCTCCTTACGTTCGCATGGTGCCTCGGCTATTTGAGTATTTGCGCAAGAAGCTTGGTGACGAGGTCGAGCTATTGCACGATGTCCATGAGCGCGTCACGCCCAATCAAGCTATTAACCTCTGCAAAGAGTTGGAAAGGTATAGACTTTTTTTCTTAGAGGACCCTCTACCTCCCGAAGAAAACGATCACTTTCGCTTGCTGCGGCAGCAGTCAAGTATCCCGCTTGCAATGGGAGAGCTCTTCAACAGCCAGCATGAGTATGTTCCTTTGATTGCCAATCGGCTGATTGACTTCATTCGTATTCACATTTCACAAATCGGCGGCCTTAGCATGGCTCGCAAAGTGGCTGCCTTGGCAGAGTTTTTTGGAGTGAGGACCGCCTGGCATGGCCCTGGTGATTGCTCACCCGTGGGTCACGCAGCTGGGCTTGCCTTGGAGTTGGTTAGCTATAACTTCGGTATCCATGAAGGATATGTTTTTCCGAAAGAAACCGAAGAGGTATTCCCCGGTTGTCCTGAAGTGAAGAATGGGTTCCTCTATGCGAACGAGGCCCCAGGATTTGGCGTCGACATCGACGAGAAGCTGGCCGCCAGATTTCCCTTCCCGAAGGGAGACACGTTTGATCATACCTGGGGAACCACGAGAAGACGGGACGGGACCGTCATCCGACCGTGACGGTACTTGAGGTGTGACATACCATGAACCGACGAAGCTTTGCTAAAGCGACTCTTGGAGCAGCGGCATTGACTTTCGACAGGGTGCCCCCTCTACTGACAGCCTCGTTAAGGCCAGATGTGAATCCAGCCCTAAGAGGAGGCGGGTTCAAGCTAGGTCTCGTCACCTACAATCTGGCCAAAGATTGGGATATCCCGACGTTGATCAAGAACTGTGTCCAGACGGAGTTTGAAGCAGTTGAGCTGCGGACCACGCACAAGCACGGAGTTGAACCTTCTCTAAGCAAACAACAACGGAGTGAAGTAAGGCAGCGATTCGCCGACACAGGCGTGAGCTTACTAAGCCTAGGTTCTACCTGCGAGTATCATTCTCCCCAACCGGTAGTCGTCAGAAAGAATATCGAAGAGACCAAGAGATTCATTGAATTGGCCCACGACATTGGGGCTCTTGGAGTCAAGGTGAGGCCGAATGGCATTCCCCGTGAGGTTCCCGAAGAGAAGACTTTGGAACAGATTGGAAAATCTTTGCAAGAGTGTGGAGTGACGGGAGCCGGCTATGGAGTCGAGATTTGGTTGGAAGTTCATGGGAAGGATTCGTGCCTGCCTGGTCGTGTTCGACGCATGATGGAAAATGCCGGTCATCCCCAAGTGGGTGTTTGTTGGAATTCGAACGCCGAAGATGTGGAAAATGAATCCATCAAAAAAAGCTTTGAGATGCTGAAACCTTGGCTCCGTAATGCCCACATTAATGAACTTTGGGTGAAGGAGTATCCGTGGCGCGAACTGTTCGGTTTGATGAAGGACGCTGGTTACAATCGATATTGCTTGGCTGAAATCCCTGAGACTTCGGATCCGATCCGACTCATGCGGTACTATCGAGCGCTTTGGCTGGAACTGTGCCGATAGAAACTCGTCGAAGGAGCCTTGGTTCAGGGCAATCATCTCTCGGTGCTGATACTCGAGGTTTAAGCAGCATTCAACGTACGGGTTGTCTTCCCTGCTCTCAACTCAAAATGGAGGTAGAGACATGAAAGTTCTTCGAATTGCCCTGCCACTAAGCCTGTTCGTCATCCTTGGTATTCTGTGGTCCGTGACGATGAAGCAGGAAACCCAGGCGACGCCTGGAAACGTAAAACTGATCGCTCCCGGAGTCTGGTTTCGTGAAGGTGAACTACTTGACAAAGGCCACTGTAACAATATTTGGATTGAGATGAAGGATTATCTGATTGTGGTCGATGCCAACTTCCCGAGTGGTGCAGAAGCTTGTCTGGCTGATATCAAGAAGACCACTCAGAAGCCGGTCAAGTATGTTTTTGATACTCACCATCACGGTGACCACGCCTACGGAAATCCAGTTTGGACAAGGATGGGAGCTACGACGCTGGCGACTCTTGGTGTAGCCGAAGAAATGAAGCGCTATGAGCCCAAGCGCTGGCAGGACACGGCCAAGGAACGCAAGGATGTCGCCGCCCTGAATCTGCCCACGGCCGAACCTCCCAAACAGACATTCAAAGAGAACAAGTTCGTATTGGACGATGGGACGCGGAAGGTGGAGTTTCATTTCTTGGGATGGGCTCACACACGCGGTGACGGTTTTGTCTACCTGCCTAAGGAGAAGATCCTCTGCACGGGTGACGCCGCAGTTAACGGACCTTACAACTTTTTAGGAGATGGGAATTCCGCCAATTGGCCCAAGGTAATCGAGAAGGCGAGCCGGTTTGACGTTGCAACGATATTACCCGGCCACGGTGTTCCGGGTGGCAAGGAAGTTCTGAGCGGCCAAGCTCAGTTCTTTACCGAGCTCCGCAAAGCAGTCGGAGACGCCATCAAATCGGGGAAGAAGGTCGAAGATCTCGTCGTCAAGAAGGATGGTAAGGCCACCGGGACGACAATCAAGTTGTCGGATTCGGTGAAAAACTGGGTCAGTGATGAGGGGTTAGCGAGCGATGTCGAGGTTGTGTACAAAGAGATTACCCTAGGGAAACCTCATGGAGATATTCAGCTCATGAAGCAATGAGCGTTCAGGCCGGCAAGCATCCAGAGATGTCAACGCGACGCAAATTCTTCAAGCAGGCAGTTGGAATCGGAGCGTCTTCCTGGGTTGGTTTTCGAGAGGGAGGGTTGGAGCGCGTTCTGGCAGCGGGCCGGACTACCTTGCGTTTCAGCCCTGATGAGCTAGCCAGGGAAGAGGACTTCTGGTTTGAGGTTCAACAAGCTTTTACATTGGACCGCACGTTGATCAACCTCAACAGTGGCGGCGTCAGCCCTAGCCCGCGGTTCGTTCAAGATGCAATGCGTCGTTACCTGGAGCTATCCAATGAAGCGCCGCCTCATACAATGTGGAGGCTGCTCGAGCCGCAAATCGAGTCCGTGCGGCGGCGGCTAGCGGCCAGTCTTGGTTGCGATCCCGAGGAGATGGCGATCACGCGCAATGCCAGCGAGTCTCTGCAGATCTGCATCCTGGGACTCGATCTGAAGTCGGGTGACGAAATCCTCACTACAAATCAGGATTATCCTCGGATGTTAACAACGTGGCATCAGCGGGAAAGACGAGACGGAGTTGTTTTGAAGACCATCCCTTTCCCGACGCCCCCCAAGAGTCTCGAAGAATTGGCGGGGCTCTTTGAGAAGGCGATCACGCCTAAGACGAGAGTCATTTTGGTTTGCCACATCACGAATCTGACTGGTCAAATTTTCCCGGTCAAGCGAATCTGCCAGATGGCTCGCGAGCGCGGTATCGAAGTGATCGTCGATGGGGCCCACGCCTTCGCGCATTTTCCATTTAAGCACGAAGACCTGGACTGCGACTATTACGGCACGAGCCTCCACAAATGGTTGCTGGCCCCTCACGGGACTGGGTTTCTTTATGTCCGCAAGTCCAGAATACCCAAGCTCTGGCCACTCATGGCAGCTCCGGATTCGATGCAAGATAATATTCGCAAGTTCGAGGAGATAGGGACCCATCCGGCAGCCAATCACAATGCCATCGCCGAGGCCATCACGTTTCACGAAGGGATTGGTGTGGATCGGAAAGCAGCTAGGCTGCGTTATCTCAAAGATCGCTGGGCACGACGGTTAGAAGGGCAAAAGAGCGTTCGGATTCATACGAGCCTTGATCCAAAAATGTCTTGCGGGATCGGGAACGTCGGCATCGAGGGAATAGACACGGCAAAACTGGCAGACTATCTTTGGGATAAGTATCGCATCATCGTAGTCGCCATCCTTCACGATCAGTTTCAAGGCATCCGCGTAACACCCAACGTGTTTACAACCTTGGAGGAGATTGACACGTTCTCTGAAGCGATGGAGAAAGTGATCCGGCAGGGGCTAGTGTGAGAAATCCTGGTCCCTTTCTTCAAAACCGAAGTACCGTACACGCGGAGATGTCCCTCTTCTGGCGGAGGTAACCGAAGGGAATCGCCACCACAGTTTGGCTCAGAAGTAACCATCTCTTCACCGAAACGACTCGCACAAGAAAGGCAACGACTCGGAGAGATGACGGCTGACGAGTTCCCAGCCGTGGGGCTCGCCGGGATGTTCCCTGAAAGTGTGAGGGATCTTTTTCTTTTCCAGGAGCTGATCCAAGGCCTTTACGCCCTCGCCCAGGCCCATGGTCTGATTGTACCGATCCGCCGTCCCGTAGTCGAAATAGATCCCCAGCCCGGTTAGATCGGCGCTCTTGGCGATATCGAGCGGATTGTTTTCCTGCCATCTTTTCAAATCCACAGGGTTGCCGAAGATCGGGGTTATCGCCTGGGTGAAGAAATCAAACCGGCTGTTGTTTCTGGTCTGCTCGGACATGTGAGAGGGATCAGAAACAAAAATGATGGGAGAATGGGCTGCTACGGCCGAATACAGATTCTTGTGCTTGAAAGCAATCTTTAGAGCGCCAAACCCGCCCATGGATGTCCCACCGATAGATCTCCACTGTCTTCCGGAACGAACACGGTACGTCTTCTCAACGTACTGAATCAGGTCTTGAGTAATGTAATCCTCGTAGTTCTTGCTCCCGTCTATGTAGTTTGTATAGAAACTGTTGTCTCCTTTGGGATGAATCATGATGATTTCTGGAATTTTTTTGTCGGCAATCAGAGTGTTCACTTGTTCGTAGAGATGGCCATACCGGTCAACGGTCCAACTGGTATGATCATTCCACAGCCCGTGAAGAAAATAGACGGTTGGATAGCTCTTCGTTTCTTTGCCGTATGACGGTGGGAGGAAAACCGAATATTCTGCTTCTGCCTTGAGCCCTGTACTTTGGAACCTGGCGAACTCTACCTTCGCGCCGCTGGGTAACTCAATCGTTCGTTGATCGGAACGACGGCGTTCCCCTGCTGAATCGTTCTGAGAATAGGAGACGTGAGCTCCCAAAATTCCAGCGAACACTAGGAGCGCCAGCAAGAATCGGAGTTTATAGCCGACATCACGCATCATCTTCCAATCACCGGAAGCCTCTCAGCTCTGATTCCAATCGAGGTTTTGCAATCTAACACCTCACCGAGCGGATTTCCAAACTGTTTTTGGCTGTGGATCAAATTGGAAGTAGAGGTGGTTTGCCATGTAGACACAAATAGGACTAAGTTACGATTGTTATTGCCGTGATCAGTCTGTCTGGGAACGACTAACCACGGGGAAATCGGGAACAATCGGCCTGAAAGGAGGTACGGAAAAAATCGCGGACAATCAAGCGTGAGGAAGGCAGAGCGAGCAGCCTAGTATGGCTGAGGACCGTGGTGGGCAAGCCAAAACGGAGAACTCGAATTCAGGACTTCGGCTTTTCGTCGCTCTTGTCGTCGTCTTGGCCGCTGAGGGCTTTCTTAAAGGAGGTGATGCCTTCTCCCAGCGACTTTCCTAGCGACGGCAACTTCTTCGGCCCGAACACTAGGAGAGCAATCACCATGATAATGAGCATTTCCGGTAATCCAATTTGACCGAACACCGTGCACCTCCAAAAAAAAAGCCAGCCTCATCATTATATTGATGAAGGCTGGCAATAGCGAGAGATATCGAACGCCTCGACGCGTCGATCAGAAAGACTACTTCTTCTCTTCTTTGGGAGCTTCGGACTTCTTCTTCTTCTTGGACTTCTCCTTATGCTTGCTCTCTGTCGTCGACTTCTTGTCATCTGTCGTCTGCGCATAGCTGACGACAGCCGATGACATTGAGATCGCCATCATTGCGGCGAAGATCAGTGTTAACAGCTTCTTCATGATAGATCCTCCTTAAGGATTGGCTTTCGTCGAAGGCCTTACTCTTCGACAAGTGTTATGGAGATAAACGTTTGCCACATCTTGATGGTGCTCATAGCAGAAAGACACCCAAACCTGGAACAATTTAGCTTGGTCCGTAAGTATAACTTAAGAGGGATGTTAAGAAGAAATGCGCGGCCGCGTTGTTGGTGGCCCGCTTCCCGATGGATGGGGCACTCCATGCAGAATGCCTCCAGAATTGCATAAGTTATTTTTTGTAAACGAGTTGGGGAGCTGTGGCATTCTGCCCCGTGGGGCGTTTTGACAGCCTATTCGTCTCTTAGATCAATGCCAAAGCGCTCCGCCATTCGATAAAGAGTTCGACGATTAATTCCCAGGATTTCAGCGGCTTGGGTCTTGTTGTATTTCGTGTGATCTAAGACGTGGATCAAATAGCGCCGCTCCATCTCGTCGAGCTGGGGCATATCAGCAAAGAACTCCCGATGGTGAAACTTCTCTTTCCCCTTCATCTTAGGGGGCAAGTCGTCAATCGTGATGATCCCACCTTTGGAGAACTGGCATAGCCTCTCAATCGTGTTCTCTAACTCTCTCACATTCCCCGGCCAAGAATAGTTGATTAAAGCTCCAATTACTTCTTGCGAGATCGCCGGGCGAGCTTTCTCGTCGGTAAGGTGCTTCTGTAAAAAATGGGAAATGAGGGCGGGAACATCCTCGCGGCGCTCCCGAAGGGGCGGAAGCTGAATCGTGATCACGCTTAGCCGGTAGAGCAGATCTTCGCGGAATTTGCCCTCGCGCACCCTTTCCTCGAGGCTGTGATTCGTGGCGGCAATCACACGCACATCGATTCTAATGTTTTTCAAGCCTCCCACGCGTTTGATTTCCTGTTCCTGCAAGGCTCGAAGTAGTTTGACTTGCATCCCGGGAGAAGTATCGCCTACCTCATCTAAGAACAGCGTACCCTCGTCAGCCTCCTCAAAGAGACCGATCTTGTCATGTATGGCTCCAGTAAATGCGCCTCTCTGATAGCCGAAGAGTTCACTTTCCAGCAAGGTCTCCGTCAAAGCTCCACAGTTGATAGCCAGAAATGATCTGTGACGGCGCGGGCTGTTGAAATGAATCTGTTTGGCAACCAGCTCCTTTCCGGTACCGCTCTCACCCGAAATCAGCACGGTGGACTTTGAGTTGGCAACATTGGCGATCGACTTATAAACCGCCAGCATCTTAGGACTGCTGCCAATCAGGCTTGTGGAAGCCTGCGGGATTTCCAGTTGCTTTCGCAGGCTCTCGTTCTCTCTAATGAGCTGCTTCTTTTCCAGGGCCCGCTTAACAACTGCCTTCACCTCATTAATGTTGAACGGTTTGCTGATGTAATCAAAGGCCCCTTCGCGGACGGCCTCGATAGCTGTTTCGAGTGTGCCGAATCCGCTGATCAAAATAATCTCTGACTCAGGTGAAATCTGTTTGAACTTTTTCAGCACATCGAGACCAGTCAGGCGATTCTGCAGATTGATGTCGCTGATCACGACGTCGAAGCTCTGCTCCTTGCCCTGCTGCAAAGCGTCCTGAGGATCCTGAGAGGTCGCGGTTTTGACTTTAAACTCGTCCAGGATCTCTTCGATAAAGTCGCAGGTCAGTTTGTCATCGTCGACGATGAGAATGTTTTGAGTAGAAGCCAATTAAGATCCCTCGGGTCGTCGTCCCGGATGAAGACGATTCCCACCTAAACAAGAAGCAGCCATTCTTGGCCCACCTGGAGACGGGTCAGGTCGCGCCCGCCACACCAAGAAAGACAGTCCTTAGCGCCTTTCAGAGCACAGGAAGAGAGTCGATCCTTATGCCTGCAACACAGGTACCTCGGCTGGCAATAGAATTGAAAAGGTGGTTCCTTTCCCAACTGTACTTTTCACCTCAATCTCTCCGCCATGTTCCTTGATGATCGCCCGGCAAATCGTCAAGCCAAGGCCGGTTCCTTGACCGATTTCTTTGGTCGTAAACATAGGCTGAAAGAGCCTATCGAGATGATCGGGTTCAATACCCTGTCCGGAGTCGGTGATCCTGATTGCAACACGCTGGTCTGAGTTCATCTCAGTTTCAATCAAAAGATGGCCCTCTCTGGGCATTGCATCCAGGCTATTGTTAATGAGATTGAGCAACACCTGCTCCAGTTGCTTCCGGTCCGCCTGAATCACTGGCAGATCCGCGGTGAGACGATTATCACACCTGACACGGCGAATCTGAAGGGTAGGAACGATCAACGCGCTAACCTCTTGAATGAGTTGGTTAAGATCCACGGGAGCGAGGTCAAGTTTGGGGCGGCGAGTCGCATCGAGGAACCGCCGAACAATTTCTCCCAGACGCCGAATCTGAGACTGCACTAAGGTCAGCTTTCGCGTAATGATTTCGTTGCCAGAAAACGATTCAATCAGCAGTTGGACGTGACCGGAAATCAGATTAAGAGGTGTCCCCACTTCGTGAGCAAAAGTCGCCGTCAACTGACCGGCAACCGCAAGCCGTTCCAGCTGGACCAGTTCTAACTGCATCTTGAGGAGTTTCTCATTCAGCTGATGCAGCTCACTGTTGCGCTTGGTCAGTTCGGCGGTGGCACTCTCCACTTTAGACTTAAGCTCGACGTTGAAGTTGTTAATCCGTTCAATCAAACTGATGCGCTCGGTGGTAGCTTCACGAATCTGGCGCAGCATGCGGTTGTAGCTGCCAGCAATCATGCCCAACTCGTCTGAGGAATTGAGGAGAGCCTCGGCTTTAAGATCGCCAGCCTCTGCCTTGGCCATGGCTTCTTGGATCTTCTTAACAGGGTTATGAATGATGTAGCGGAACAATACGTTCAAGAGAATGATCAGTAAGAGAATCGCCGCCGGAGCAAAGATCAAGGCAATCTGCAAATTCTGAGCCGTGACGCGGTCAGCTTGTCTGAGGGAGCTGAGGACTGTAACCGCACCGAGGACTTTGGGCTGTTTGCTCTTGGGCGCACGATGTTCAATCCGGACGACGATGCTCCAGAAGCGCTCGTCCTCATTCTCCACCAGATGTGCTTTTGTTTTCCCAGTCTGAATTGCAGTCCGAATCTCATCCGTTACGGGGAGGTGGTCGGATCGAGACGAGGTCGCCGCAAACTCGGGGCCCGTTTCACTCATCTTGAAAACCGAAATCACGGTGATGCTTCGATTGATTTCGAGGGCGCCCAAGATCGTATCTTCCAAGTCATCTGTCGGCGGGAGCTGAGGTTTTTCTGCCAACTCCTTGGCAATCTCATTCGCGGCTTTTGCGGAACGCTCCATCAGGTCGTTGACAATGCTGTCTGCAGAAATCTTGTTAATCACCAAGGTCACTGCAAATACGACGACAAAGACGACTAGCGAGAGAAGAAAAGTGACCTTCGCGGGCAGAGAGAATTTCCTCAACATAAAGTGCATCCTTAGTTGACCTTCTTCTCGAGCCCCTCCCAAGCCTGGGATTTAAGGACTCTCTTCAGAATCTTCCCAGTCCCACTCTTGGGCAACGACTCCACAAACTCAAATTGAGCAGGAACCTTATAGGAAGCGAGTTGCTGACGACAATACACGTAAAGTTCTCTTTCTGTCAATGAGTGGCCTGGCTTCAGGATGACCACGGCCCTAGGGATCTCGCCCCATTTCTTGTCTGGGACTGCGATGACAGCGCACTCGAGAATCGCTGGATGAGCGTACAGAATCTTCTCAATTTCGATCGAAGAAATGTTTTCCCCACCGCTGATGATCATGTCCTTCAGACGATCCACGATGAGAATATAGCCTTCTGAATCCAGCGTCGCCATGTCGCCGGTGTGAAACCAGCTGCCGCGGATGACCCGCGAGGTTTCCTGCGGGTCGTTCCAGTATCCCTTCATGACGGCGTTGCTTCGGGTCACGATTTCTCCTACGGACTTTCCATCTGGTATCACATCATTTCCTTGCGCGTCCACGACGCGGACCTCACTACCAGGGAGTTCCAGTCCTGTCATGGCCAAGCGTTGATAGAAGTCATCTCCTGAACGTGGGAGATGCGACTTGGGCAGGGCAACCGTGAGCACCGGCGAAGTCTCGGTCAATCCATATCCGCAGGTGCACTGGCAGCAAAACCGCTGCTCCAGTTCCTTCACCATTTCCTTGGGCACGGCTGAGCCGCCCATGTGAATGAGTCTCAGACTCTTGAAACTGATATTCTCAAGCGCAGGGTGTTGTAAAAGCATGGTTGCCATCGTGGGAACAAGATTAAAAGTGGTGACGCCCTCCCTCTCTACCAGCTTGAAGAGTGCCTTAGGATCGAAGCGCCGGAGCATCACATGGGTTGCGCCCACACAGGTGACCGTATGGGGGGCGCCCCAACCGTTGGCATGGTAGAGCGGAATGGTATGAAGTTGAACGTCACTATCTCGGGTCTGTAAGGCTAAAATCACGCTAAGAGCGTGAAGGTATAAGTTGCGGTGAGTCAGCATCACTCCTTTGGGCCTGTCGGTTGTGCCACTCGTGTAGAACAGTTCTGCGACTTCGTTTTCGTCCTCCAATTGGTAGCGAAACGATTGCGATCCGGCGTGGCGCAGTTTTTGATCGTAGGTTAACGGCTCAACCCAGTCGCAGTGGGAAAGAGGTTCCAGACCGATGACAGTTTGGATTGCAGGAAGTTGGCCTTTGATGTCTTGGATGAGCGGCAGAAACTCGGGTTCCAGGAACAGAATCCTGGCCTGGCTGTGATTCAGAATGTACAGAATATCTTGAGCCGTAAGGCGAATGTTCAAGGGAAGCAGGATTGCCCCGGTTTGGACCACGCCGTAATAGGCTTCGAGCAGGCGGTGACAATTGCGGCTCAAGAACGCAACGACATCTCCCCTACCAATCCCCTGGTTAGCAATGACCTGAGATAGTTGCTGGACCCGCTGGTAAAACTGCAGGTAAGTGAAGCGATCCTGACCACAGATGACCCCGATTTTGTTCGGATAAAGCTTTACCGCACGATTCAGGAACATGAGGGGGGTAAGCGGTACCATCATGCCGGCAATATCCCTCCAACAAAGAGTGTACTGAAAATGGCGGGAACAACAAAGTTCAACGTTTTGCCCAAAAGCGTTATGATGCAGCGCTGAAATAGTCGTTCGCGGAGAGTTCCTATGACGATCCATCGCCTGTTGCCCAATGCCAAACAAGTCCTTCGGACTCGGGATTTTGCCATGTTGCCCGTGGTTTTGAAGGAATGGACTCCTAACGATTTGGCCGAGCTGATGACAGATCTGCCAACTTCAGATCAACTGGTTGTCCTACAGCACTTACCGCGTTCACAGGCCGTTGCTACCTTTCAATATCTCCCCCCGAAAACCCAGGAACGCCTTCTGAAGGTCATGCCAGCCGAAGAGGCTGCCGCCATCCTCAACGGGATGTCTCCCGACGATCGCACCATCTTGCTGGAAGAGTCAAGCGAGACAGCTTCCAAAAAAATGCTGGAGCTACTGGCACCCGACGAGCGGGCCGTTGCTGTCTCGCTGCTGGAGTATCCAGAGAGAAGTGTCGGCAGGCTCATGACGCCTGACTACATCGCTCTGCGGGAAAACTGGACCGTCCAACAGGTGCTCGATTACATCCGGGCGCATGGGCAGGACAGCGAGACGCTCAACGTCGTGTACGTGGTCGACGAGAAGGGCACTCTGATCGATGACCTGCGCATCCGAGAATTCTTGCTCTCTCCCCTAACCCGGCGTGTTTCTGACCTCATGGATCGGCAGTTCGTGGCATTGCAGACCACAGACGATCAGGAGGCCGCAGTCGCCGTCTTCAAGCGGGAAGATCGAAGCGTGTTGCCAGTAGTGGACTTGGAAGGCCGACTGGTCGGCATCGTTACCATCGATGACATCCTGGATGTGGCCGAGCAGGCCGCCACCCAGGATTTTCAGAAAATTGGAGGATTGGAAGCCCTTGACGAACCCTATATGCGGATCAGCCTGTGGCGCATGGTCAGAAAGCGAGCGGGCTGGCTGGTGCTTCTCTTTTTGGGAGAGATGCTCACCGCAACGGCCATGGGCTTCTTCGAAAAAGAGATCGCACGAGCCGTAGTCCTTGCCCTGTTCATCCCGCTGATCATTTCGAGCGGCGGCAACTCAGGATCCCAGGCATCGACCCTCGTGATCCGAGCTCTAGCCCTGGGCGAAGTGCGCCTGCGTGACTGGTGGCGCGTCTTTCGTCGTGAGATTCTATCCGGCTTGTTGCTGGGAACGATTCTGGGCTCGATTGGTTTTTGCCGCGTCGCAATCTGGTCGGCCTTTTCCAACATCTACGGCCCTCACTGGTTGCTGGTTGCTTTTACCGTTGGTTTTGCCCTGATCGGGATTGTGTTGTGGGGAACGCTGGCTGGTTCTACCCTTCCCTTTATCTTAAGGCGCCTGGGCTTTGATCCCGCAACGTCATCAGCACCCTTCGTCGCGACGCTGGTTGACGTCACTGGCCTTGTTATCTATTTTACGATCGCCTCGATGATCTTGAGAGGAACTTTGCTCTGATGGGCAACGGGCTAACTCAAACCTTTGCTCCCCTCTTCCCGAAGCGGGGGCGAGCAATGTGAGCTGATTCCATCGCCCCTGTCGGGAGAGAGGGCACCCGCAGGCGGGCGAGCAACGGGCGGCCCAAAAAGGTCTGTCCGTCTGTGCCTTAGCTTTCCGTAGGAGCGTAGTAGCCGCGTTTGGTCCGGGCTACCGGCTTTTTGGAATTCTTGGCGGTACTCGAGTTGTTCAGCTTCACGCTGACAGTTCTCCAGGTTCCGTCTCGGCGGGCATTGGTAGGCTTGTACCCCAAAGTATACTGATTGCGAATCTCGTGAGCCACCTGGGTGCAGATAGCTTCCACCTCGTCGACAGACTCGGGGAAGTAGTATTTTCCTCCGGTCTCTTCAGCGATCTCCTCAAGATGTTTGGCGGCCTTCTTCTGGGCTCTGGACCTTTCTCCTTCCTTGTCAAATAACCCAATGACAAAAATACTCGCATGCGACTCCCGGGCAAACTCCAGGACAGTCTCATACTTATATCGACTGTCCCGGTCCTCCCCGTCCGAGATCAACAATAAGGCTTTCTTGTCTTCTTTGCCTTCGCGAATATGCTCCAGGGAAAGATAAATCGCGTCGTAGAGCGCGGTGCCGCCTCGCGCATCAATGCCCTCCAAGACATCACGAAGGTCGTCATGGTTCTTCGTGAAGTCCTGGTCGATGTAAACCTGGTCGTTGAAGTTGATCAGGAAGATCTCATCCTGGGGGTTGGAAGTTCGCACGAAGGTCATGGCGGCCTTATTTACGCGTTCACGCTTGGTTCGCATGCTTCCGCTGTTATCAATCACCATTCCCATGGAAACGGGCACGTCCTCTTCTCGGAAGAGTGAGATCTCCTGTTGGACCTTGTCTTCATAGACTGTAAATTCCTCTTTCTTAAGGCTCTTGATGATTTCTCCCTTTTCGTCTTGAACTGACACGTGAAGCAGGACCAGATTGACATCCACACTGAGCGTGTAGTCAGAGTCTTTGCTCTTCTTGGGCTCTTGAGCCGTGAAGGGCGAGGAAGTCAGGGCCAAGTTCAGAAGAATCATCAAACAGAGCAGACGTTTCATAGGTTGCAGGTTACCTCGTCATCCCGTGGGAGCGAAGTAGCCCGATTTGGTTCGGACGGACAAAGTAGGCAGCCCTTTGGGAGCATTCAACTTCACCTTGATCTTGCGCCAGCGCCCATCCTTGGAAGGGTTGGTCGAGGAATACCCGAGAATATACTGGTTCTTGAGCTCGATTGCGATCTTGGTGCAGATATCCTCCAACTCATAAACGGAGTTTGGAAAGTACGCTTTTCCCCCAGTGATCTCAGTCATTTCCTCCAGGACCGACCGCCCACTTCGGCCCTGAGCAAAGTCAGAATAGTATGAGCTGACAATACCAATCGCGTAAATCTGCACGTCCGACTCCTTGACCGCATTTCGGACATTAACCAGCGAGTAACGGCTCCGGGTGTCCTCTCCATCGGTGATCAACAGAATTGCCTTCTTGGGATTATGACCCTGTTTCATTTTCTCCAGCGCAAGATAGACGGCATCGTAAAGGGTCGTAGAACCTTTGGCCACTTTATACGCCAGCCGGTTTTGAATCTCGCTGACATCGGAAGTGAACTCTTCGTCAACCTTCGGCCGATCCGCAAAGGTTTCCAGGAAAAACTCGTCATCCGGATTGCTGGTCTTCAAGAAAGCGATCGCCGCGTCCTTGGCCCGAGAAATCTTGTCGCTCATGCTGCTGCTGACGTCAAACAGCAGACCGATCGAGGTAGGAAGATCTTCATTGCTGAAGTGGGAAATTTTCTGTTCAATTTTGTCTTCGAAAACCTGAAAGTGCTCTCTCTCCAATCCAGTCACAAAACGATTGCTCGGATCAGTAACCGTCGCGTTAACCAACACCAGATCCACTTCAATCTTCAGAGATGAGGGGCCGGCTTTCTTCTCGGTGGGCTGGGCCTCACTCTTGGACTCTGCTTGCGGAGGCGGTGCGGACTGTGGAGTTTGGGGAGGCTGAGTAGGAGCTTCTTGGGCTTGAAAGAGCCAGGTCTTTCCGAGAGAGAGAACGATCAGGACAACAACAACTTTCGAGAGCGCCCAGGTATATCTGAAAGCCTCACCCTTTTTACTTCTCATAAAGCACCTCCCGCGAAGGAAGGCTTGATTTGGACATTCGAGTCAAGATTCAGGGCGATCAGATCTTCTAACATGAAAAAGTATAGCCAAAAAAGGCAGGACCTGGCAACAGGTTTAGCCACCCTTGAACCGTGTGCAAAGCGCTTGGCAGGGCCGCCGCTACCGTCCACGTCAGGCCTTGAACCTTTCATCAAGTTGGACTCAAAAAATGGTTTCATTAGCCAAAAAGATCTTGATCTTCATCCGGATTTGAACAAAGATGGCAAAAAGTTACGTCAGTCGCTCTGCGGCGAAGTAGGCTCACATTTCCGTGATTGAAGTCATGCTGCAAAAAAGAAGAGAGAAGATCAGGTTCTATGCTTCAATCAAGCCTTTTCGATGAATGAATTGAAGTCGATTGTCATTATCCCCGCCAGGTTCGGTTCTACAAGATTCCCCGGAAAACCTCTCGCCAGAATCTCCAGCAAATCGATGATTCAGCATGTGTATGAAAGAGTCATGCAAGCCCAGTGTGTCAGTGATGTTTGGGTAGCGACGGATGATTTGAGAATCGTCCAAGCAGTCACCGATTTTGGCGGGAAGGCCTGCATGACTTCAAGTTGCCACCGGTCTGGCACCGACCGAGTCGCAGAGTTAGCCTGCAAATTGGAAGCTGATCTCATTGTGAATGTTCAAGGGGACGAGCCCTTGATCGATCCCCGTTGTATCGATGCCGTCGTGGAACCCTTTCGCTCCGAGCCAGAACTCATGATTTCGACTCTTAAATCATCCGTCAGTTCGCCCGACGAATTTCGTAGTCCGAATGTGGTAAAGGTGGTCACCGATCGCGATGGCTATGCCCTTTATTTTTCCCGCTCTCCTATTCCGTATTCCATTCGGGCCACCAGCGACGCAGGAGAGCAACAGACTTTTTTCAAACACATCGGACTGTATGTCTATCGCAAACGATTTCTAGAGCTGCTACCTAAACTTAAGGAATCAGTTCTTGAAAAATCTGAAGCATTGGAACAACTTCGATTCCTGGAGAATGGTTTCAGGATTAAAGTGGTTCCGTACGAATACGAGTCCATCGCTGTGGACACCCCCGCAGACCTGGAACGAGTGAATCGTCATTTTGCCTGAGCTGTTGTGTGTTAAAACGAGGATGTTGGAATTGTCTTGGGCTTGATCCCTGGCTTCTGACCGCAATGGATGGGGTAGACGCACCCAAGCGGGACTAGCCAGGATGAACGCATGGCCGATTGGTTGATCGGCATTGACACAATCTAGAAACAGGAGGGTCCATGGCGGCGAAGTTTATTTTTGTAACAGGTGGCGTGGTTTCGTCTTTGGGAAAGGGCTTGGCAGCAGCCTCAATCGGGTGCCTTTTGGAAAGTCGTGGATACAGAGTCACTCTACAAAAGTTCGATCCCTATCTCAACGTAGATCCTGGGACAATGAGCCCGTATCAGCATGGGGAGGTCTTCGTCACGGACGATGGGGCAGAAACAGATCTCGACTTGGGCCACTACGAGCGGTTTACCAGCGCTCGCTTGACTCGGGATCACAATCTGACAACCGGGCGAATTTATGAATCCATAATTCAGAAGGAACGGCGTGGCGACTATCTTGGAAAGACTGTGCAGGTGATTCCCCATGTGACCAATGAGATCAAGTCGGCCATCAAGAAGATCAGCGCAGATACAGATGTGACCATCGTCGAAATCGGCGGGACCGCAGGAGATATCGAATCGCTGCCGTTTCTGGAGGCTATTCGCCAAATGCGCCAGGACGTTGGGCGGGAGCACTCGCTCTTCGTTCATTTGACCCTGGTGCCTTTCATCAATGCCGCAGGTGAACTGAAGACCAAGCCCACTCAGCACAGTGTGAAGGAGCTGCGAGCTATCGGCATCCAACCCGACATTCTACTCTGCCGAACGGATCGTTTTCTACCTAAGGAGATGAAGTCGAAGATTGCACTGTTCTGTTCGGTCGCTGAAGACGCGGTGATTACCGCTAAGGATGTTGACTCCATTTATGAGGTGCCATTGGTTTTGGCAGCCGAGGGCTTGGATCTCATCATTTTGAAGCAGCTGAATCTCCCCTATCATGAGTCCGACGCGTCGCGCTGGCAGGACCTGGTCGAGCGCATCAAACATCCCGCCGACAAGGTTGAAATTGGCATTGTGGGCAAGTATGTGGAATTCGAGGAATCCTACAAGAGCCTGAAAGAAGCTCTGGTTCATGCGGGACTGTTTTACAACCTGAAGACCGTGATCCACTGGATCGAGGCAGAAGGCGTTGAGGGTACGGACTGGAAGGAACAACTGAGAGGATTCGATGGGATCTTGGTACCTGGTGGCTTCGGCAAGCGCGGAATTGACGGCATGATCCGAGCTATTTCTTATGCGCGTGAGGAAAAGGTTCCATTCTTTGGAATCTGCTTGGGCATGCAATGCAGTGTGATCGAATATGCCCGCAATGTTTGCGGATTGGTTGATGCCGACAGCTCCGAATTCAATCCCGCAACTCCGCATCGGGTGATCTACAAGCTGAGGGAGCTTCGCGGCATTGATGACCTCGGCGGTACCATGCGCCTGGGTGCTTATCCCTGCGTGGTAGCCCCGGGATCGCATACTTTCGAAGCCTATGGGCAAGTTGAAATTTCGGAGCGACATCGCCACCGTTATGAATTCAACCGAGAATATGAGGAGACTTTGGTTGCTAATGGCATGAAGTTGGTGGGGGTGTCGCCGGACAATAACTTTGTCGAAGTTGTCGAAGTTGAGGGGCATCCCTGGTTTGTGGGTTGTCAGTTCCACCCTGAGTTCAAGTCGAAACCTCTGACCTCCCATCCACTGTTTAAGGCATTCATCCAAGCATCTTACGCTCACCGCAGTCAGCGACTGGGCTCGAGCGACGCCCATTCGGCTGGTTCCGCCCGAGAGACTGCGAGACCGGCGGTAGCTGAAGCGGCTCCGAATGCTGCTGTTCTGGCTTCGGGTGAAGAAGGACAAACGATAAGGGCGCCTATCCAATGAGGGAACCATCGTGGTTCAGTGTTGGAAATGTCAGGGTCGGCAGAGGGTACGGCCTTTTTCTGATTGCCGGTCCGTGCGTGATTGAGAGCCCCAGCCATTGTCGCTTCCTGGCCCAGAAACTCAAGGCTATAAGCTCCGGGATTAAGATCCCCCTTATCTTCAAAGCATCTTTCGACAAAGCGAATCGAACTTCCCGATCCTCATATCGCGGGCCAGGCCTGCAGGAGGGGCTGGCCGTTCTCAAATCCATTCGGCAGGAACTGGAAATTGTGGTCCTGACCGATGTTCATGAAGTCTCACAAATTGACACAGTCGCAGAGGCGGTCGATTGCCTGCAGATACCAGCATTTCTTTCGAGACAGACAGACCTTCTCATGGCAGCAGGCAAGAGCGGTTGTGCCGTAAACGTGAAGAAGGGTCAATTCCTGGCTCCGTGGGACATGGAGCATGTCGTCGAAAAATTGACGAGCACAGGCTGTCATCGCATTATCCTGACTGAGCGGGGAACTTCCTTTGGTTATAACAATCTTGTTGTGGACATGAGATCGCTGGCAATCCTACGTGGTCTGGGTTTTCCGGTAGTTTGTGATGTCACTCACAGCCTCCAACTCCCGGGAGGATACGGGACTTCGTCTGGGGGCCAACCCCAATTCATCGAACCTCTTGCCAGGGCAGGAGTGGCCGCCGGTGTCGATGGCGTCTTTATGGAAATTCATGACAATCCCGCAGCGGCTCTGAGCGACGGTCCCAACGCCCTTTCATTGAACCGCGTTGAACCGCTCCTGAAGCAGCTGATACAAATCGATGCAATCGTGTCCAGTCGAGAGCAATCATGACCAAGGATCGGACTATCAGCTTTTCCTGCGTTCCCAAAACTTCTGCGTTGTTCCTCGACTACCTCTACAATTTTCCTAAAGTTCAATCCTTCTACTCCTCTCCGTTTTCGCTTGAGCAGTTCAAGCGCGAGAGCGTGGCACCTGCGTTTCCCGAAGTCAATCACCGGTTGAAGCTCTGTGAGATTTTACAGGACCAAAATAGGTCGTTGGGAGCCGGGGCACGTACCCTTGAGAACCTGAAACGCCTGGAGGAAGACGGCTGTCTCGCAATTGTTACGGGCCAGCAAGTCGGCCTATTCACGGGACCTGCCTATACGATTTACAAGGCACTGACAGCCGTCAAACTCGCCGCTCACTACGCTTGCCGCGGAATCAAGACAGTCCCGATTTTCTGGATGGCAACGGAGGATCATGATATCGCCGAAGTGGACCACTGCGACGTTGTGGACGGCGAATCCGTTCTTTCTCAGGTTCATTATGAGGGCGGGCCCGAAGACTTTCAGAAACCTGTAGGCAAAGTCGTCTTTTTAGATTCGATTGAGAAGGCGCGGTCGCAATTCCTGGAGACGCTGCCAAACTCGGAATTTAGACAGCAGATCGATGGGGTACTTGCCACTTCTTATTATCCGGGCAACAGCTTTGCGCGGGCTTTCGGTCAAGTGATGTCGGCCCTGTTTGCGAACTATGGCTTGATTCTAATTGATCCTCAGGATGAGCGACTCAAACAATTGGTCAAACCCGTCTTCGAAACAGTTGTTTCGCATGGCCGACACGCTCGGGATATGGTCATCGAAAGGAGCCAACGGCTCGTCGCCGAGGGTTACGAGGCTCAGGTGCAGGTGGAGGACGAGGCCTCGTTGCTATTCGTGGAAGACGAAGGGAAACGCAAGGCTTTGATTCGAGAAAATGGCCTTTTCAAGGTTAAGGGACAAAATTCGACTCTCGCTGCAGAGGAGTTGCTGCTTTGGGCTCGGCAGTCTCCCCAGCGCATGAGTCCCAATGTCCTTCTCAGACCAGTTGTTCAGGACCACCTGTTGCCCACACTCACTTGCGTCGCAGGCCCGTCTGAGATCGCTTATCTGGCACAAGCGGCGCCGCTTTACGAGTTTCTCGGTGGGAAGATGCCGATCGTTTTCCCTCGCTCCAGTTTTTCCGTCATTGAGAAGAAAACGGGAAAGGTCCTGGAGCGCTATCGGCTTGATTTCTGCGATCTCTTCCAGGGAGCCGAGGCTGTGATGAAAATCATCATTGAGAAGACCCTCGATCAGACCCTTGCACAAAAGTTCGATGAAATCGATCAAGTGTTTGATCAAAAACTGGTCGAGCTGGGGGACCCTCTGAAGAAAATTGACCAGACTCTAGGAGAGGCCTTGAAGACTACCCGGCAAAAGGTTCAATACCAGATTGCTCACCTCCGGACCAAGTTTGTGCATGCCCAAGCACGGCACAATGACATTGTGACCAAACAGATCGAAAGAGCGCTCTCCATTCTTTATCCTCAGAAATCCTTACAAGAACGACGGCTCAGTATCTTTTATTTCTTGTCCCGTTATGGAATGGATTTCCTGGCCCAGCTCTACGAAGAAATCGATCTCTCCGATCAGGATCATCGGCTGCTCTACGTCTAAGAAACTCTTGCGCCTTCCTATTGAAAGACTGTAAGATAACGGCTAGTAATTGTAGGTAGATCGCGCTCAGAGGGTTGGCGGGAGGAGTTCGATGGAAGATCAGAGGAGAGGCGCCCAACCGACAGAAGATCCTCAACATCGACTCGAGATCAGCAGAGAGACCATCATTGAGTTCGAGAAGCGTAACACGAAGGTCCTGGTTGTGGACGATGATGCCGCAGTTCGCTCACTAATCAGTGAAATACTTCGCGCGGAGCAGATCCCCACGACGATGTGCGATGGCGGGCATGAGGCTTTGGATTGCATTAAGCGCGAAGATTTCGGGATGATCATCACGGACATTAAGTTGCGGGACTTTGACGGGATGGGGTTACTGAAGGCCGCCAAGGTGATCAACCCAGAAAGCGACGTGATTATCGTTACAGGATATCCGACCGTGGAGACTGCTGTCACAGCCATGCGTTTCGGTGCGGCGGAATATTTTACCAAGCCCTTTGTTGTGGAGCAGATCCGGAAAGCCGTGAATCGTTTGGTGGAGAAGCGAATCCTGGAGCGCAAGCTTCGCGTCGAGAAGCACCAGATGGAGGTTCAGCGTTTTGACACGGAGACGGGCCTCTTTACCAACCGTTACTTTCACCTTCTGCTGTCTCACGAAATTAATCGTTCCGACCGGTTCAAACACCCTTGCAGTCTGCTTCTGGCCCAGATGAACGGCTTGAAATCCATTCAGGAATCGGTCTACGGCCACGCGGGCCTGAACGGGAGCAGTCTGATGAAGAGTCTGGCTCGAGTTTTTCGTTCCTGTTGCCGCCAGATTGACTTCATCGCTCGTTATTCTTACGACGAATTTGCCTTCATTCTGCCGGAGACGGATAGTCACGGGGTTGAGGTCATTTCCGGTCGAATTCTAAATCGGGTTAGGTCCCTGAATTTAGAGGCCCCACCCGTGGGTTCTGAGTTGAAGCTGGAACCGGTCCTGGGCGGGGCTTCCTACCCACAAGCTGCGTCAAGCAAGGAACACCTCCTCTCTATTGCCAACGCAAACCTCCTAAGCAGCCGCGAGTAGACGGCTCCTTCCACCTTGAGTCTGAGACTCCCGACTTCAATGCTTTCTTCTCTTGGTCTCTACCTCCACCTTCCCTTTTGTGAATCAAAGTGTCATTACTGCGGCTTTGCCTCGGGCGTGTACCCTCAAGACCTTGTCGCCCCTTATCTGAAGGCATTGAGCCGTGAAATTGCCAGTCTCAGAGAGATCTCGACTCAGGCCGGAATTTCCTTTGAACAGATCGCTTCGTCCGAAATCGACACGATCTATTTCGGAGGTGGAACTCCCTCGTTCATTCCCGGCGAGGACATGCTGGCTCTGATGACTCAAGTGCGGCAGACCTTTCGTGTTGCCCCATGCGCCGAGGTCACGATTGAAGTCAACCCTGGAAGCGCCGATCGCAGGAAGATCGATTGTTATGTGCAGGCCGGGGTGAATCGCGTGAGCATAGGGATGCAGACGTTTCAGAAGGATCTGCTGAAGCGCATCGGACGAAGCCACGAAGTCGAGGATGCGCTAAGTACCTTCGATCTGTTTCGAGGTGTTGGGTTCAGGAACATCAGCGTCGATGTCATAGCAGGACTACCCGGACAGACCATGGAGGATTGGCAGGAGAACCTGCGCACAGTGCGCTTTCTTTCCCCCGAGCATGTCTCCATGTATCTTTTGGAGATCCACGAAAACACGCAATTTGGCAAGATCTACAGTCGCCCGCCCTCGGGAATAGGCCACCCAAAAGAGGACCCGTCCGATCCGGGACTGCCGCCCGAAGAATTAGTTGAGCAGTTGTATCTGGAATCCCTGGGATTTTTCAGCCGCCATGGTTATCGCCAATATGAGATCTCTAATTTCGCCAAACCAGACCACGAGTCTCGTCACAACTCGAAATACTGGACGGGCCTCTCTTATCTCGGCCTGGGATGCAGCGCCCACTCTTATTTTGGTGGAAAGCGGTGGAGTAACGAACGAAATGTGGGAGGTTATATCAGGCTTATTGAGCGCCAATCCCATGCCGTTGACGTTCGGAGCAGCTTGACAGCCCAACAGCGTCAAGAGGAAGCAATCTTTCTGGGGCTGCGGCTCACCAAGGGACTTGACCTGGCCCAGTTCAAAGAGGATTTTGGTTTCAGCTTTCCTGAGCGTTACCACAAGCAGATTGACTATCTCCAAGAAGGAGATCTCATCGAAGTTTCTGCAGACCGTCTGTGGCTGACTCCAAAGGGTTACCTACTTTCCAACGAAGTATTTGCCGAGCTCCTGCGATAAGATTGCCGCGATATTCGTGATAGGATAGGCGCGTGAGATTTGAATTTCATGACCGCCTCGCCTTTCGGTCTATGTCGCTTTCCACCCTGACCCTCCTGGCTTCGTGGCTTACAGCACTAACGGCCCTGCTGATTCCGACATTCGGCTTTTCAAGGTCAGAGAATACCTCCTCTTTCCTCGAGATTGAACTGACTCCAGCGCTTCTGTCTGAGCTGACTCCGAAGCTGTCAAATCCCACCTCGGCTGCTCAGCTGGACATTCTTGACCAGCTCGTCTTCGGCAAGGGAACCATTATGAGAGTTGAGGGCAAGAGCCGGAAGTATCTCTTGCTGACTCTTGACTCGTCTGGAAAGCAATTTGTCAAGCTCTTCGATTTGTCCAGTTACGACTTGGAAGATCTGACATTAAGGGGCGTGATCTACTTCAATGGAGTTCTTTCCAAAATCGAACAGACGCCTCAGGGGCCAGTTGAGGTTTCTATCACTTACTCGCGTCTATCCTCGGGTCCAGGCCACGCTTACTCGGAGCAGGCCAAAACGTTTGTCCTCCGCAGTCGCGAATCGCGGCAGCAAAACCGGGAAATTCTGAGTCAGGGAGAAAAACAGGCTACGACTTCAACTTCCGCCCAAACGCAGGAGCCCGCGGCTGGCGGAGACAAAACCAATGCCCCCAAGCCTAAAAAAACTCAAGAGCAGGGGCCCTCTAAGACCTCTGTAGGAGGCGGCGCAAAGAGCAACGAGGAGGAGGATGACGAGGATTCCGACGAGCCCCTGAAGAACAAGCCCGTGCTGTTGAGAAGAGATCGGTCTGAAATGCCGCGGCCGTCCCAGTCTTCAACCCCGTCCCAAGTCAAGCCTGCTGCAACTTCAGGAATCGGTCCGAAGGAAGACGACGTGGTTATCTATCGAAGGAAGGATTCGGGTTCCTCCCAGCTGGCGGGAGCGCAAACAGACAAGGCTCTCCAGTTGAACAAGGA
>Ga0075433_10000042_pt1 | contig 51751 bp, 39 predicted proteins | sample RhiMethybrSRZTD2_FD_75299 | JGI IMG/M metagenome (GOLD analysis project Ga0075433, IMG submission 75299) | Populus rhizosphere microbial communities from Tennessee, USA - Rhizosphere MetaG P. TD hybrid SRZTD2 | ecosystem: Host-associated > Plants > Roots > Rhizosphere > Soil | place: USA... | reverse complement strand
ACCAAACGTCAGCGCGAGATCCTGGATTACCTGAACGAGTTCATTCAGCAACACGGATACGCGCCGAGTCTCGAAGAGATCGGCCGCCGCTTCAACCTCTCGTCGCTCGCCACTGTTCACAAACATCTCAGCAACCTGCAGGAAAAAGGTTTCATTCGACGGGCGTGGAATCGAAGCCGATCCGTCGAACTGATTCCAACTCGCGGCGCTGGCCGCGCGCTGGAGCTGCCGCTCCTCGGGTTCGTTGCTGCGGGCGCGCCCATCGAAGCGGTCGCAGGAAGTGAGACGATCGCGGTGCCCGAGACGTTGGCCGGCAAACGCGACAGCTACGTCCTGCGCGTCAAGGGCGACTCGATGATCGACGAACAGATCCGCGACGGCGATTTCGTCATCGTCGAGGATCGAAAATCGGCCGACAACGGCGAGATGGTCATCGCGCTCGTCGGCGGTCTCGACGTCACTCTGAAGAAGTTTTATCGTGAGAACGGCCGCGTTCGATTACAGCCGGCCAATCCGGCCATGCAGCCCATGCTCTTCGACCTCGATCAGGTGCAGGTCCAGGGTGTGGTCGTCGGCGTGATGCGGAAATACTAGGCCGCCTAAAGGCGGCCTCTACATGCGAAGGCCGCCTAAAGGCGGCCTCTACGTCGCGAAGGCGGCTCAACCTCGACCTACAATAGCGGGCATGAGCGACGCCGAGCGCAAGCAGATCAACTTCACGATCGTCCCCGAAGACACGGGCGGACCGCGCACCTACGCGAACTTCTGCGCGATCGCCCACACCCCGTTCGATTTCACGCTCACCTTCTGCGAGGTCATGCCGCTCTCGGAGAAAGAAGTGCGCGAGGCGGAGAACGAACACGTCGTCCGCGCGCCGGTGCGCGCGCGCATCGTCGTGCCCGTGCAGTTCGTCCCCAATCTCATCACCGCGCTGCAGGAGCACATGCGGGTCTTCTCAGAGACCTACTCGAATGCGGGATGGTCGAAGGGGCCTGTTCACTGAAGCTGTAATGAAATCCTCGTCCGTGACCCGTCGGATTATCGAGACGCTGGCCGAGCAGCATCCGAACGCGGACACCGAACTTCACTACTCGACGCCGTTCGAGCTGCTCGTCGCGACGATCCTCTCGGCGCAATCGACCGATGCCCGCGTGAACATCGTCACGCCCGCGTTGTTCACGCGCTACCCCGACGCGGCCTCGCTCGCGAAAGCCAGGCAGGCATCGCTCGAGAAGCAGATCGTGTCGACCGGCTTCTTTCGACAGAAGTCGAAGGCGCTGATTGGGATGGCCAAAGCGATCGTGGCCGAACACGGCGGAGAGGTGCCTGCCGACATGGAACTGCTGACCAAGCTGCCAGGCGTCGGGCGCAAGACGGCCAACGTCGTACTGGGCCACGCCCTTGGCGTGCCTGGCCTGCCGGTCGATCGTCACGTGCTGCGCGTGTCGAACCGGATCGGCATTGCCGAGAGCGATGATCCGATCAAGGTCGAGGCCCACCTCTGTGCGATGCTCCCGAAAGAGCTGTGGACGCTCGCGTCAGATGTGCAGATCCTGCACGGCCGCCGAATCTGCCGCCCCAAGCCGCTGTGCGATCGCTGCTCGGTCGCTGCCGACTGCAACTACTACGCATTGTCCGGCGGGTCTGAAGACCCGCCGCGACGACCGTCACAAACCAACCGTCGTGTGAAGAAAAATGACGCGCGCCGCGTTCGAACGCCTCGTCAGTGAAGCGATCCTGCTGATCCCCAAACGGTTTCGGCGCGAGATGAAGAACCTCGCCATCGTCGTCGAAGACGAGCCGAGCGCCGAACTGCTCGAAGACATGGAGATCGAGCCGCCCGATTCACTCTATGGCCTCTATCAAGGCACACCGCTGCCCGAGCGCTCCTGGTCCGCGCCCACCCAACTTCCCGACCGAATCACGCTGTTCCAGAAACCCATCGAGGAAGATTCCGAAGACGATGACGACATTCGGGCGGTGATTGGCGAGACGTTGATTCACGAGGTCGGTCACTACTTCGGATTGAGCGAAGAGGAGATCGAGGAGATCGAGGAACGGTATTGGCGCGGCGAGACGCCTCTCGAGGACGAGGATTGACGTCGGCCTCCGGGCGTGGGCTTCCCCGCCCGCGAAAGCGGTACGGGCAGCACTTTCTCGAAGCAGCGTGGGTCAAGAAGCTCATTGACGCCCTGGGTGCTCGACGCACAGACGTCTTCCTCGAGATCGGCCCCGGACGCGGAGCGCTCACCAACCCTCTGGCCGAACTCGTCGCCCGCGTCATCGCTGTCGAGATCGATCGCGATCTGGCGGCCGCCCTTCCCGGCCGCGTCGGCCCGAACGTGCGGATCATCCAAGGAGATTTCCTCGATGTCGACCTCCCGCACCTGCTCGGGGACGAGGCTGTCCCGGTTCGCGTGGTCGGCAACCTTCCTTACAACGTGTCGTCACCGATTCTCTTCCGCCTCCTCGACGCCGCCGCATCCGGCGTCAGGATTCAAGACGCGACCTTGATGCTTCAGAGGGAGGTCGCCGATCGGCTGGTGGCTCGCCCCGGAACGAGCGACTACGGAGCGTTAGCGATCCAAGTGGCTCTCCTCGCTCGCGTCGAGCGACTGCTGGCCCTTCCCCCGGGCGCCTTTCGCCCGCCGCCGAAGGTGCATTCGGCGGTCGTCCGGCTGACGTTCCGTCCACCTTTAGTCGAGGTAGGCGACCGCATTGTCTTCGAGAAGATCGTCCGCGGCGTGTTCCTGCAGCGCCGGAAAACCGTGCTCAACGCGCTGAAACCTGTGGCCCACGCGCTCTCGAAATCCCCTGAAACGCTGCTCGCACAGGCTGGGATCGATCCCGGGCGAAGGCCCGAGACACTGACCGTCGACGACTTCGCGCGCCTCTCCCAGGCTGTGCTATGATTTTTTGCCCGAAGTCGTTGAGCCTGCCCGGTTTTCACTCTTCGGCGCGATCAGGGAAATCCTGAAAGCCGCCGAAGGATCAGGCGCTCCCAGCCGCCTGAGGACGCTGTCGCGAACGTGCTCGCCCGAGCCGTACGTGTGCGGCGAGACAAACATGCGTGCTTGATCTGGCGCTGGGTTCTGAATGAATCAGTCCGTAGTACCAGACGTGTCGCCGTCGACGCTCGAGGTCGTTCCACTCGGAGGGCTCGGCGAGTTCGGCATGAACATGATGGCGGTGTCATGGGAGGACACGACGATCCTCATCGACGCCGGAGTTATGTTCCCCGACCCGGACCAACTGGGAGTCGATCTGATCATTCCCGACCTGACGTTCGTCGAAGCGCGACGCGACAAGGTCAAGGCGCTGATCCTCACCCACGCCCACGAAGACCACATCGGCGCCGTGCCGCACGTCATGCCGCTCTTCGACGGCCCCGTCTACGGCACGGCGATGACGCTGGCGTTCCTCGAGCCCAAGCTCGAGGAACATGAGATCGACGCGGGCAATCGACTGAAGCGCATCCGGCCGCGCGACAAAATTACGGTCGGGCCGTTCACGATCGAGTTCATCCGCGTCACGCACAGCATGCCCGACTGCGTGGCCCTGGCCATCACGTCGCCGGCCGGCACCATCGTGCATACCGGCGACTTCAAGATCGACCAGACGCCGATCGACGGCGAGCACTTCGACCTGCACCGGTTCTCCGAGCTTGGCGCGCAGGGCGTGCTCGCGTTGTTTGCCGACAGCACGAACATCGATCGAAAGGGCTTCACCGGGTCGGAAGTGGAGGTCATCGAGGCGTTCGAAGAGCTCTTTACCAGCACCCTCGGCAAGCTGGTGGTCGCGGCGTTCTCCTCGAGCATCTATCGCATGCAGATCCTCGTCGATCTGGCCGTGCAGTTCGATCGGAAGGTCGCGTTCGTCGGCCGCAGCATCGTTCAGAACAGCGAAATCGCACAGCGGCTCGGATTTCTGCGTGTGCCCTCGGGCGTGCAGATTCGCGATTCAGACGTGAGCAGCTACGCGTCACAGGACGTGCTCTGCCTGGTCACCGGGTCGCAAGGCGAACCGCAGGCGGCGCTCTCGCGGATCGCGATCGACGACCACCGCTTCGTGAAGCTCGCTCCCGACGACACCGTCGTGCTGTCGGCTCGCGCGATCCCGGGCAACGAGAAGGCGATCGCCCGCGCCATGAGCCACGTGGCCCGGCGAGGCGCCGACGTCGTGACTCACGACATGAAGCACGTACACGTCTCGGGTCACGGCTCGGCCGAGGAGCTCAAGCTCGTGCTGTCGCTGGTTCGCCCTCGCTATTTCGTCCCCATCCACGGCGAATACCGTCAGCTATCGCAGCACGCACGGGTTGCAACGCGGGTCATGAGCGGGGCCGACCGCAAGGTCCAGGTGCTGCTGGCGCAGGATGGCGATGTGATTCAGTTCGACGATCAGGGCGCCCGCATCGCAGACAAGGCACCGACCGGTCGCGTGCTCATTGACGTGACGCGCGTGGGCGAGGTGGGCGACGAGGTGCTCCGCGATCGACGGCACATCGCCGCCGACGGCGTGGTGGTCGCGGTGGTTGCGATCAGCCGCCATACCGGCGCGCTCGCGGGCGATCCGGAGATCGTCGCCCGCGGATTCGTGGTCGACTCGGGTCAGGGCGACGCGCTGTTCCACGACGCTGGACAGGTGATCGCGACCTGCATCGCTGAATCCGGCGTCGAAGAGCGGACCGATCAGGGGTTGATGGCCGAGAAGCTGCGCATAGAGCTCCGGCGTTTCTTCAAGAAGCGGACGGGACGACGGCCGCTGGTGCTTCCCGTGCTCATGGAGATCTGAGTCTGTGGCCGAGTCTACCTTTTCACGGCGTATCAGCGAATTCGTCGGGGTCGCGCTCTTTGCGCTCGCGCTGATCTGGCTGATCTCGCTGGTCACCCACGAGCCGGGCGATCCGGTCTGGTTCTTCACGACCGGTGCCACGCATGCCCCGGCCAATTTCGCGGGACGGGTTGGCGCGTTCCTGTCCGAGCTGTCGCTGCAGCTGTTTGGGTACGCGGCGTACCTGATTCCGGCCGTTATCGCGATTGCAGGCTGGCACTACTTCTGGTGTCAGACGCCGGATGCGGCCTACACGAAGCTGACCGGCATCGCGCTCCTGCTTTCTTGCGCGAGTGCGTTTCTCAGCCTGGTCTTCGGAGAAACCGACGTCGCCGGCAAGACGTTCTTCGCCGGCGGCTCGATCGGCACATGGCTGGGGCGTCTACTCTCCGAGTATCTCAATCGCACCGGCTCGCTGATCGTGCTGCTCACGTTCATCATGCTGGCGGTGATCCTGTCGACACAGGTGTCATTCGGGCGAATGTTCGCGAGCGCGTCGGCCGGTTCCCACGATCTCTCGGCGCGCGGTATGGGAGTGCTGCGAGGCTGGCTCGACCGGCGACGGAAGGAGCAGGCCCGTCGTCAAGCGATCGCGAAGGCGACGAAGTCGTCGCCCGCGGTGGCCAAGCCCGCCCGACCGCCGGCGGATGCTGACCTCTCGGAGCGGGCGCGTCCGATACGGCCGACGGTTGTAGCCGGCGCCGACGAGCTCGGGTCGCGTCAGCCGCGAGTCGTCGGGCCTAAGCGTACTGATCCATCCGCGTCGCTGCCGCTCGCCGATGAACCAAAGGCGGCGGCACAAAAGAGGAAGGGCGCGTTCACCCTGCCGCCGTCGTCGCTCCTCGACGCACCGAAGGCCGAACGGAAGATCGATGAGCGCGACCTGATGGACTCGGCGCGGCTGCTCGAGGAGAAGTGCCGCGAATTCTCGGTGGAGGGACAGGTCGCACAGATTCATCCTGGTCCCGTGGTCACGACGTTCGAATTCAAGCCCGAAGCCGGTGTGAAGTACAGCAAGGTCACCGGCCTGGCCGACGATCTCTGTCTTGCGATGCAGGCCGAATCGGTGCTGATCGATCGCATCCCAGGCAAGTCGACCGTCGGCATACAGATTCCGAACCCGGTGCGAGAAGCGATCTCGCTTCGCGAGCTGCTCGAATCCGACGCCTACACGCGGTCGCAGTCCAAGCTGACGCTCGCGCTCGGCAAGACGATTCACGGCGAGCCGTACGTCACCGATCTCGCCACGATGCCGCATCTGCTGATTGCCGGATCCACCGGCACCGGCAAGTCGGTCGGATTGAACTCGATGCTCACCAGCCTGCTCTATCGGGCAACGCCTGACGATGTGCGGCTGATCATGGTCGACCCGAAACGCCTCGAGCTCGGGATGTACGAGGACATCCCTCACCTGCTCACGCCGGTGGTCGTCGATCCCAAGAAGGCGGCGAACGCGTTGAAGTGGGCCGTGCACGAGATGGAAGAGCGCTACAAGACGCTCGCCGCCGAAGGCGTTCGCAACATCGAGCAGTACAACCGCAACATCCGCGCCGCCCTTGCCGAGCGCGGGCCGCAGGATGACGACGAGCGCAAGTCGCTTCCCTTCATTGTGGTGGTGATCGACGAGCTGGCCGATCTGATGATGGTGGCGGGCAACGAAGTCGAGGAATCGATCGCTCGCCTCGCTCAGATGGCACGCGCCGTCGGCATTCATTTGATCCTGGCGACGCAGCGGCCATCGGTTGACGTCATCACCGGTCTGATCAAAGCGAACCTTCCGTCACGGATCTCGTTCCGCGTCTCGTCGAAGACCGATTCGCGGACGATTCTCGACAGCAACGGTGCGGAGCAACTGCTTGGCAAGGGGGACATGCTGTTCCTTCCGCCAGCCTCGTCGCGCGCGATTCGCTTGCACGGACCGTACATCTCCGAGCAAGAGAGCGCGCGGCTCGCGAGCTTCCTGCGCAAGCAAGGCAAGCCGGTGTTCAACGAGACCATCACCGCAGACGACGAGAAAGCAGCCGGTGGCGCCCTCGATTTCGAGAAGGACGATCTGTACGACGAAGCGGCGCGCATCGTGGTCAGCAGCGGCCAGGTCTCGATCTCGTACCTGCAGCGCAAGCTTCGGATCGGATTCAGCCGCGCCGCTCGGCTGGTCGACATGATGGAAGCCGAGGGTCTGGTGTCGCCGGGCGCCGGCGGCAAGCCGCGCGAGGTGCTCGTGGATCGCTCCTACTTCGAGGAAGTCGATGCGCAGCTTCGCTAGACCGATCGTGGCGGCGCTGCTCTTGGCATCGACGATGCCCGTGGTGCTGGCGCAGCCATCGCAGCCGCAGCGGTTGTACAACGAGGCGCTCGAACGCGAGCGCGGTCTGCGGAAGGACCTCGAGTCGCCGGGCGCAAACACGACGTTGCTGGTGCGCGTACGCGCGCTGGTCGGCGCTTACGAGGACATGTCGAAGCTGTTTTCGGGCAGCGACTATGCGGACAACGCGCTGTGGCAAGGTGCCCGATTGTCGGCCGACGCCTTCTGGCAGTTCGGCGAGGCGACCGATCGAGCCACGGCGCTGCGGCTCTTTACACGGTTGACCACAAAGTTTCCCGCCAGCACGTTCGCGCGTCAGGTGCCCGAACAGACCAAGCGTCTGCACGACGCGAAGCCGAGCGCACCGGCTTCCCAATCGACCGATGCCGTACGCGCGGTGTCGACGCAGGGCGGGCGTGACGCTGCCGTTCCTGCTCGGCCGACGACGACCAGCGCGCCCACCGCCACGGCGTCGCTCACCGCGATTCGACGCGATGTGCTGCCCGAGGCGTTGCGCATCACGCTCGAGCTCGCGCGCGAGGTCACGTTCTACGATGAACGCATCGACGGCCCGCCGCGTGTCTTCATCGATCTGCAGAACACTCGCGCGTCCGACGCTCTGAAAGATACCGTCATCCCGTTCGCGGATGACATGGTGAAGCAGGTTCGCATCGGCCGTCAGGCCGATGCCCGCACGCGAGTCGTGCTCGATCTTCGCGGCGCTGGGCGCTACAGCGTCTACACCCTCTACGATCCCTATCGCATCGTCATCGACTTCGAGCGACAGGGGGCAGCGACGGACGCGACCGTGGCGCGCAACACCGGGCGCGGCGCAGCGCCGACGCGCGCCGGTGGCCCATCGACGAAACCGGTCGATCAAAGCGCCCCGGCCCGCGCTCGTACCACACCGCTGAGTCAAACCAAGATCGCACCGAGCGACCTCGGGCTCGCATCGACAAACGAAAGGCCCGTCGCACCGACCGGTGGCGCTGCGATCGCACCGACTGGCGACCTCGGGCTCGCGCCGACGACTGAGGTTGCGAGTGTTCCGACCGGCGACGCAGCCATCGTGCCGCTCGAGACCGCGTCGACAACAGGGCCGTCACCGGCCGCACCGCTGCCACCATCAGCCAACCGCAACGGCACCTTCTCGCTGTCGCGTCAGCTCGGGCTCGGCATCGCGAAGATCGTCATCGATGCCGGCCACGGCGGACACGATCCCGGAGCCCAGGCGCGCGGCATCACCGAAGCCGAGCTCACGCTCGACATCGCGCTTCGGCTCGAGAAGCTGCTGTCCAAGGATGCGGGGTTCGAAGTCGTCATGACCCGCCGCACCGACACCTTCGTGTCGCTCGAAGAACGCACGGCGATCGCCAACCGCGTCGGTGCCGACCTGTTCCTGTCGATTCACTCGAACGCAAGTTCCGCAGCCACGGCGCGCGGGATCGAAACCTACTTCCTGAACTTCGCGCCTAACCCGGAGGCGGAGGCTGTGGCAGCCCGCGAGAACGCCGGCGGCTCGCGCAACATGCGCAGCCTGCCGGAAATCGTGCGCGCGATCGCCTTGAACAACAAGATCGATGAGTCGCGCGACTTCGCCTCGATCGTGCAGAACGCGATGTACATACAGATGCGCAAGTCGAACAAAGAGCTGCGCAACCTTGGCGTGAAGCAGGCGCCGTTCCTGGTGCTGATTGGGGCGACGATGCCGAGCGTCCTGGCGGAGGTGTCGTTCATCACCAACCGGCAGGACGCGATTCTGCTGAAGACCGACAAGTATCGGCAGCAGATCGCCGAGGCGCTCTACGCCGGCGTCTTGAAATACCAGCAGTCGTTGAAGCGAGTGCCCGCGATCGCGACCAAGTAGGGCCGGCGCTTCGCGCCGGCAGGGCGCGCCTCTTCGAGGCGCGTGGGGCCGCTTCGCGGTAGGGCCGCGGCTTCGCCGCGGTAGGAATCTTTCCTTGCACCACGGGCTCGGTGTACGAGCATGTTTGCGCACGCAATCGTACCGATCACCGTTGCTGATGCAGTGTTTCTGGACAAGCAGTGGAAGCGTCGACTCGAGCGTATCGATCTTCCGTTTGAGTTGCCTCGGATCTACTACGGTACACAAGCGGCCGAATTCCTCGACTGGTTCGAAAACGTAACGCTACCTTACGAGGATGGCCCCGGCATTCTGCTCGAATCGCAACCTCCACACGTCAGCCCAGAGAGTGATCTTCCCGAGAAATAGTCTGCTGCGGTCGGCAAACGGCAAGTACCAGTCATCGCGTGTCATCAGTGCATCTTCCGGTCTCTCGCGACGTTGTGTGCTCAGCGTACCACTTGGAATCGGCACGCCTTGCACTGGAACCAGATACGCGGAAGTCCCTCGTTTCCGAATCCGGTGCAAAAAGAACTTGTAGTTCTCCCTCGCAAGGCGCTGCTCCTCGGGTCACAATGCATCGAGTATCGCGCAGGGGCGAACGCAACGGTTGTCTCGGAAACCTGTTCGGGGAATCTCACGATAATCGACGACCCGAACTCACTCTTGGCGAGTGAGGTAAGTAGATCGAAATGGGACGGGCGCTTTCGGTGGGGTGAAAGCTGGCAATGGCAGTTGTCATCGTCAGAAGCAGTCCGCGTGGACAGCCCATGTGAGCTAAGGACACAAGTGTCAGGATGGCAGAGTCAACAAACGGGGGACACGGCCCAGGCGATTGTCGCCAATGAGCTGAGTCGCGGCGGATTCCTAGTCGGAGAATTCTCACCCGATGCCGGCGAAGACCTCTGGGCTGAAGTCGATGGCCGCCAGGCCATTGCGACGGGCGACTTCCCGCTCCGGGGTTTGTTCCAAGTAAAAGGAACGGCCAGCGCCGATGAAGAATTCATCGTCCAGATCGAACTCGACTCCTTGAAGAGGTGGGCCTCGCAGCCGCTACCTGTCTTTGTTGTGGGTGTCAGTACATCCACGGGACGACTCTTCATCAAGTCCGTCGACGCAATTATCGCGAGCGAGTTCCTTGGGAAGAACGTGTTTCATGATCAGCGCAAGACCGTCCGCGTCCGGCTCGAGCCGGCTTCGGACATCGCTTCAGTCGCTCGCGAGGCGATCGAGCACCATTACGGACCCCTTCAGCTCAATCTCGCAGACGTTGCCGACGACGAAATCGCGGCACACTACTTCGAAGTCCTTCAACGGCAACAGCCTGAAGCCTTCGATCTTGTTCCGTCGGTTGGCTGGTTAGTTCTTTGGAAATCATCGCCACGCCCTCAGCACTTCGCAGCCATGATCGCGGAACTGGCGCGCCGAGCTCGTGAAGCAAATATCAACACGCGTCCGACGCCTGCCCTCTTCATATTCCATGTTTACCGATCCCTCGAAGATCGACACTACAACCTTGCAGTTGCACGCGTTGATGTGATCAATCCAGATCATCCCAAGAGCCTGAAAATCCGTGAGGTTTTGGAACTCGAGGATGGATATCGAGTCAGGCAAGATCGCGACGTCAAGCCGTTGCGAGAATTCATGCAGTCGAAGACCTCGTCTGCGGAGGAATTCAGGCGCTACGCTCTCCGCATCGGTCCGCAATTTGACACGCTATCAGAGAAGGTGGTCACCAGAGGAGCTTCTGGCGGAGTCGTGTGGGACGAACCGTTGCAGCGCGAATTCTCCACAATCGATGATCTATGGAACAACGGACCGTTTGCACCGCCGGAGTGCCGGGCGCTCGAGGCGGTTCTGAGCGACTACTACGGTTGCCTCCTCTCTCACAATCATGTCGCGCTGAGGCGAGCGAGGGACCTTCAGCCCGAAGTCGTCCATCGCCTGCTGCGCCAGGACGAGGCAAGGCTTGTATCGTTCCGTGGGGCCTGGAGCGTTGTCTTGCGGACTGAGCGATAGCTGTTCAGTAACTGATCACGCGGCGCGAAGCGCCGCGCCCTACGCGAGCCGAAGGCGAGCGGCCCTCCGTCACGCCGTAGCCGCAGGCGAAGGCGGACCGGCCCCACGCGCCGAAGGCGCGCCCCTTAGTTCGTCGTCCAGAGTGCGAGGCTCGACACGTCCTTCACGAAGATGCGGTTCCCGGAGTACGCGGCCTGCGTCCACGTCGCGGCATCGGCCACCTTGTAGCGATGCAGCGGCTCGAAACCGGTTTTGCTGTTGCGCGCGACGACGAGCTCGCCATCATCTTCGAGACTGAGTAGCAGGTCGCCCGCTCTGGCAATCGCGGCGTGCTGCCCCTGCCGGCCCTCTGAGGTCCACAGCGTCTTTCCGCTCTTGGCGTCGACGGCGAAGTATTGACCCGAGTTTCGCGTGGTCATGCCGAAGAGCACGTCACCAACGACGACGGCATCGCTCATTCTGAGTGGGACGTCCGCGTTCTCCCACACCGTCTCCGTCACCCATTCGTTGCCCTTCTTCGCGATCGACAGCGCCGCCGTCGGACCGCCGTTGCCCGAGACGATGAGGGTCTGGCCGTACATCACGGGCGTCACGGAGTTGGTGAAGTTGGCGATCGCGTACGGCCGCTCCCAGAGCAGCATGCCGGTGGCGGCGTCGACTCCCACGAGCTTGCCCTGCGTGATCGTGATGATCTGTCGCGTGCCGGCGATGTCGGCGACGATCGGCGATCCATATCCGGGCCCATCGCCCTTCCACGTCCACTTGACGTCGCCCGTGTTCGCGTCGAGTGCCGTCAGCGCGCCTTCGTTGTGGCCGCCGAGATGGAAGATGACCAGGCCGCGATCGACGATCGGCGAGAACGAGTGCGTGGTGTACATCGGCACGGTGGTCGACCCCGGCTTCTGCCACAGCTGCTTGCCCGACGCGGCGTCGTACGCGGTAACGATGCCGGTCATGCCGATGGCGTAGAGACGTCCATTCGCGAAGACCGGCGTCGACTTGGGTCCGGGACCGTGCGTGGCCGCGGCACTGTGCATCGTGAACGGAGCGGCATGGCCGGTCTGCCAGAGCACCTTGCCAGTGTCGGCATCGATCGCCATCATGACTTCGCGCTCGCCCTGCCGTGCCCACTGATAGATGCGATTGCCGACCACCAGCGGCGTCGCGTAGCCGAGTCCCACGTCGATCTTCCACTTCTGCGTGAGCTGCTCGGGCCAGGCCTTCGCATCAGTCGGCGCCGCCGCGGCCCCATCGCGATTGGCTCCGCGCCACTGCGGCCAGTCGTTCGAGGGTCGCTGAGCGTAGAGCGTTCCCGCGGCGATCGAGATCAGAACAACGGCAATCAACGCACGCATCGCTTGTCCTTTCGGTCAGGCGGGTCTAAAGACCCGCCTCTACGGCTGACGCACATCATAGCTGGCCAGGGTACCTTGATTACGGATATAGAGGCGGCCGCCGCTTACAACGGGGTGCGACCAGCTAGGCAGACCCTGATCCTGGATCGAGAAGCGCCCTTTTTCCCGGTAGCCGGCCGACGTGGCTTCGGCCAGGCCCACCACGTTGTCCTCGCCGAGGATGTAGAGGTTGCCGTCCGCATACGTGATCGATCCCTTGCCGACGCTGCGATCCCGCCACACCATCTTGCCGGTCGCAAACTCGAGACAGGTGAGGATGTTGTTGTTGAAGCCGTAGAGATACCCGTTCACGAGCACGACGCCGCCGTGATGGTTCTGCATCTCGCGTGTGAAGTAGATCTCCTGCGCGCTGACCTCTTGCCCTTTCGCGCGCAGGGCCAGCAACGCGCCGCCCGTGCCGTAGGCAGAGGTGAAGAACACCTTGTTGTCGAAATACACGGGCGTCGTGATGTTCGCGGTGCGATTCGCCACCGGCGTATAGCGCCACATCAACTTGCCATCGGAGGCGCGGACGCCGACCGCGGCGTCGGCGGTGAGCGTCATGAGCGTGCGAACGCCTTGCACGTCGGCCACGATCGGTGATGCGTAGCCGGCTTCGTCACTCAACTCCTTGCTGACCCAGACCGTCTTGCCGCTCATCTTGTCGAGCGCGGCCATCCCGGCTCGGCTCCCGCCTGGCGTCACGATCACCTGATTGCCATCGATCAGCGGCGACTCGCTAATCAGCCAGCCGATGTTGTGCCCGCCAAAGTCTTTGAGAATGTTGCGCTGCCAGACGATCGCGCCGTCGGCCACGCGCAAACAGGCGAGATCGCCGTTCTCGGTCAACGCATAGAGGCGATCGCCGTCGATCGTCGGTGTGCCGCGCGGACCGGATCCACGATCGTTTTCCGCGGCCGGCCCGATCATGCGGACCCACCCCACCATTCCGTTCGCGCGCGTGAGGCTCGTGACGACGCTCTGACGATTGCGCATCCCCTGCACGAACACGCGATCGCCCGCCACCGCCACCGATCCGTATCCCGCACCCAGCATCGACGCGGACCACGCCACCGTTGGTCCGGATCGCGGCCACTGCTTCAGCAGACCGGTTTCCTTCGATACACCATTGCGATCGGGCCCGCCCCACTGCGGCCAGTCGTTGGAAGACTGGGCTCGCAACGCTGCGGTTGCAAGGATCACGACCGACACGAGCGCGAGGTTGCGAGCCAATATCAAACCCCCAATTCCCAACCGCCAACTCCCAAGCCTTTCGCTCCCAACCACCTGACGGTTGGGAGTTGGAAGTTGGGCGTTGGGAGTTGACGCCTTCCTAGAAAGAAACGCCGGCGTTGACACCGAACGTGCGCGGTCTGCCCATCTCACCGATGAATCCCGAGGGCGCGAGCTGGCCATAGGCGAAAGCCACCGGAACGTAACGGGTGTCGAATGCGTTCCTGATCCACGCTTCCGCAAACAGATATCGCCCGCGCGCGCCGCCGCGGAAGTTCGCGAGCGAATAGGCGTCCTGGCCGGCCATGTTCAGATCGTCGTACTTGAACGCGCCGTACAACGTGGCTTCCGCCCGGCCATACACCGAGATACCCGGACGCACCGGACGGCCGACCTGCGTGCCGATGGTCCAGGTGTAATCGGGCGTGTTCGGGATCGTGTTGCCCCCGACCGGCACCCCGCTCGAGATGCTGCCGGCATCGAACCGCGCGTGCGTATAACCCAGTGATGTGAACACGTCGACGCTCGGATGAACGCGCGCGTTGACCTCGAACTCGACGCCCGAGCTCGTCGCGCCGCCGACGTTCGCGATGAAGAACTGCCCCGGCACGGTGAGATCGGGAAGATTGAGCTGCAGGTCGGTCCAATCGATGCGGAACACCGAGGCGGTGGTCATCACCCGCCCACCGGACCACATCGTCTTCACGCCGCCCTCGACGTTCCAGGTATGCTCTTCTCCGTATGCTTCGCTGCCGACGGGCGACGTCGGATTGAAGCCACCCGCCTTGAAGCCGCGCGCCACCGACGCGTACACCATGTTGTTCGGCTGCACACGATAGCTCGCCGCGAATTGTGGCGAGACGTCGGAGAAGCGCTTGCCGGTATCAACATTCACCGGCGGCGCGATCGTCGGAAGGAAGAAGGTGCTGAGCACGGCATCCTTCTGCTCGGTGTCCATCCGCACCCCAGCAGTCAGATCGAGCCGACTCGCCACTGTCGCCGTCCCCTGCCCGTACACGCCAATGCCCACATCATCGAGCGAGGCTCGCGGCGACGTCTGACTCACCGGGAAGGTAATGAACGGGGAGAGCACACCGGGTGAGAACGAATTCACCGCGGTCTGGTCGTAGTTCTGCGTGAACACGAACACACCCGCCTGCCAGCGCAGCGGCACGCTCTTCGACACGTGCAACGGCGCGTTGGCCGCCGACGCGATGCGCACCTCCTCGGTGAACTGGAAGCTCTCTTCGGCGTTGTCGCGACGAAGCAGCGACAGCGGCGTGTAGTCGAGATCGGTGGAATCTTCGGTCTTCCAGTTGAGGAAGCCGGTCGTCGACGTCAGTGTCAGCTTCGAGCTTTCGCGGCGATTGAGAATGGTCGTGCCGAAGATGTCGCGATGCGTGAAGCCTTCGTAGTCGCGCATGGTGTGGAACGGGTTCTGACGCAGCCCCCCGAGGTCGCTCAACGCGTAGTCACCGTCGCGCGCCCGCTCGCCGGTGACGATCACGCGCGTTTCCCACGTGCGGTTCGGCGTCCAGAGCAGCTGCCCCTTCGCGGAGAACGCCGATCGCGAATCGAGGTCGTGCCCGGTGAGATCGTTGGTGGTGAAACCATCGCGCGTGCCGTATTGAATCGCTCCCGCCACGGCCAGCTTGCCATCGATCACCGGGCCGCCGACACCGCCACGCACCTCGCGTGACGACGCATTGGCAAACGGAGCCGAGAGCGAGCCGGTCCATCCCGTCAACGAGGGCCGCGCGCTGGTGACGTTGATCAACCCGCCCAGCGCGTTGCGACCGAACAGGGCGCTTTGCGGACCGCGGACGAACTCGATCTGGCTCACATCCATCAGATCGATGCTCGCCGAGTTGGCGTTGAGCTGCGGCACGCCATCGAAGTAGGTGGTCACTGACGGATTGGCGGGACTCGCGCCGATGCCGCGGAAGCGCACGTTACTCAGCTTCCTCGCCGTGAATTCGGTGAACTGTGCATTCGGCGCGTAGATGCCCGCGTCGCTGATGATCTCGACTCCGGCATCACGCAGCACGCCTTCGGCCACCGCGGTGACGCTGACCGGCAGCGTCTGCACTTCGGCGGGCTCCTTCTGGGCGGTCACGGTGATTGGCGGAAGCTGGAACGAGGCCGCGGGGGTCGCCGGCGTCTGCGAAGACTGCGCGCGAACCGATGCGGGAACGAGACCCGCAGCCAGCACGAGAACCACAGCAGCGGCACGAAGCGGACGGTCGGTCATAGACCGTCAATTATGCACGCGGTCGCCGACCGAACGCGTTAAACTGGCCGCTGCCGAGTGGCGTAAAGAACGTATGTACAGCCTCTTGAAGGTGCATTCATGGTGAAGCGATCGTGTCTGGTCGTCGTGGCGCTGATCGGGCTTTCGATCGCGCTGCCGGCCGAGGGACCGCGGGTGAAGATCGGCGACTGGCCAGAGCTTCGCGGGCCCAATAGGGACGGCATTTCGCGCGAAACTGGCCTCATCAGTTCGTGGAAGCTGAACGGCGAAAACTTCCTGTGGCGGGTGCCATATGGAGGACGCTCGACGCCGGCCGTGATGGGTAACCGCGTCTACGTGCAGAACGCGTCCGGCCGCGGCACCGAGCTCCAGGAACGCGTGATGGCGCTCGACGCCGACAGCGGCAAGGTCATCTGGGAATACAAGTACAACTTGTTCCAGAGCGACGTGCCGGCGCATCGCATCGCCTGGGCGTCGCCGGCGATCGATCCCGAGACGGGCAACATCTACGTGCTCAGCGGCGGCGCGCAGGCGATCGCATTGAGCCCAGACGGCAAGCTGCTCTGGGAACGATCGCTCGGTGAAGAGTGGGCCGCCTTCACGACACACGGCGGACGGACGATGTCGCCGGTCGTCGATGGCGATGTGGTGATTGTTGCCGCCGCCATGTCCAACTGGGGATCGGCCGCGGCGCGTACGCACCGGTTGATCGGTCTCGACAAGAAGACCGGCGATGTGATCTACGTGTCGAATCCTGGCGGCCGTCCGTATGACACCGCCTACGCCTCGCCCATCATCGGCACGATCAACGGCGTGCGTTTGCTGATTGCCGGCCTCGGCGACGGCGGCATCTACGCCATCAAGCCACAAACCGGTGAGAAGGTGTGGGGCTACGTCGCATCGAAGCGCTCGATCAACACGGGCGCCGCGATCAGTGGCAACACGGTGTTCGTGTCGCACGGCGACGAAAACCTCGAAGGCGTCGAGCTCGGGCTCATTGCGGCGCTCGATGGCAGCCAGAAGGGCGACATCAAGACGACGAAGTGGGCGATCAAGGGAACGGAATTCGGCTACTCGGCGCCGATCGTCGACGGCAACCGGCTCTATCAGCTCGATAACGGATCGACGCTGCGCACGTACGACGTCGCCACGGGCAAAGAGCTGTGGCATCTGAGCGTGGGAGAGGCGCAGAAGGCATCACCGGTGCTGGCCGACGGCAAGATCTACGTCGGCACCGACGGCGGATCGTTCTACATCATCAGGCCGTCTGCCGATCGCGGTCAGGTGTTGAGCAAAGTCGATCTGCCCAACAGCGTGAAGAGCTGCTGCGGATCGGAGGGCACGCCCGAGCAGATCCTCGGCAACCCGGCAGTGTCGCGCGGCCGCATCTTCTTCGTCTCGAGCGACGCGGTCTACGCGATCGGCTCCAAGCGCGCGACGTCACCAACGGGCTTCGCGGTAGACGCGCCCGCCGCCGCGCCGGTCGGAGAACCGGCCACCGTGCTCGTCACGCCCACCGAGCTCAATCTCGAAGCCGGTCAATCGGTGAAGCTGCACGCGCGTCTTTACGACAGCACAGGTCAATTCATTCGAGAGGCACCGACAGCGACCTGGTCGCTGCAAGGTCTCGAAGGCACCGTTACGGACGGCACGCTGACGCTCGCCAACAAACCCATCCAACAAGCGGGCACGATCAAGGCGACGGTCGGCATGTTGAGCGGCGAGGCGCGTGCGCGCGTCGCGCATCCGCTGCCGTGGACGGAGAACTTCGATAGCTACGCCGACGGCGCGATCCCGCCCGGATGGTCCAACACGGTTCCCGGTCGTCTCGTCGTCGCCACGCTCGATGGTCAGAAGGTGTTACAGAAGGAGCCGCTCGACACCATCTTCCAGCGCGGCCGTACGTTCATCGGCCCGCCGAACTGGTCGAACTACACGTTCCAGGCCGACGTGCGCGGCGTCGAGCGCCGTCGGCAGATGGGCGACATCGGCATCACCGCACAGCGCTACTCGCTGGTGCTCTACGGCACCGACCAACTGCTCAAGCTCGAGCCGTGGGAACCCGAGGTGCAGCGCACGGTCAAGGTCCCGTTTGCGTGGAAGCCGAATGCCTGGTATCGATTGAAGCTGCGCGTCGAGAACCTCCCGAACGGCCAGGTGCGCGCGCGCGGCAAGGCGTGGCCCGCCGATGGCATGGAGCCCGATGCGTGGCAGATCGACAAGACCGATCCGATCGGCAACAAACAGGGTGCGCCGGGTCTCTTCATCAACGCTCCCTTTGGCGCGTATCTCGACAACTTCTCTCTGACCAAGAATCAATAATGCGTCCAATCCTACTGTTCGTCGTCGCAGCCGCGGTCGCCGCCCCGGCTGCTCTTCGCGCCTCGGATCCTGGAACAGGCAATTGGCCGATGTGGGGTGGCACACCTGATCGGAATCAGGTGTCGAACATGAAGAACCTCCCCACCGAGTGGGACGTGAAGAGCAAGAAGAACGTGAAGTGGATGGCCGAACTCGGTTCGCAGAGCTACGGCAATCCCGTCGTCGCCGACGGCAAGGTGTTCGTCGGCACGAACAACGAGCTGGTGCGCGACCCGAAGCAGCCGGGCGATCGCGGCGTGCTGATGGCGTTCCGCGAATCCGATGGCCAGTTCCTCTGGCAGCATACGCATCCCAAGCTCGAAGCGGGTCGCGCCAACGACTGGCCGTATCAAGGTGTCGCCAGCTCGCCGCTGGTCGAGGGCAAGAAGATCTACTACGTGAGCAATCGCGGCGTGGTGTTCTGTCTCGACACCGAAGGCTTCCGCGACAACGAGAACAACGGGCCGTTCAAGGACGAGAAGCTCACCGGCCCCAACGACGCCGACATCATCTGGAGCTTCGACATGATCGAGGAGGTCGGTTCGTATCCTCACAACATGTCGAACTCATCGCCGGTCATCTCCGGCGACCTGATCTTCTTGAGCACGTCCAACGGACAGGACGAGAGCCACGTGCACATCCCCTCGCCGCGTGCGCCGTCGATCGTCGCCCTCAACAAGAACACGGGAAAACTGGTGTGGGAGGACAACTCGGTCGAAGATCGCATCCTCCATGGCCAGTGGTCGACACCCTCGGTCGGCACCATCGGCGGCGTGCTGCAGGTCGTTTCAGCGCAGGGCGACGGCTGGGTACGTGGGTACGAAGCACTCACCGGCAAGAAGCTCTGGGAGTTCGATACGAACCCGAAGGACGCCGTGTGGCCGCGCACGCGCAACGAGCTCATTGCTACGCCGGTGATTTACGAGGACAAGGTCTACATCGGCAACGGCCAGGATCCGGAGCACGGCGAAGGCATCGGCCATTTCTACGCGATCGACGCGACCAAGCGCGGCGACATCACGCAGACCGGCAAGATCTGGCAGTTCGACAAGATTCGCCGCTCGATCTCGACCGCCGCGATCGCCGACGGTCTCATCTACATCTCTGACTTCAGCGGCTACTTGCATTGCCTCGATCAGAAGACCGGACAGGAATACTGGACGCACGACATGCTCGCCGCGGTGTGGGCCTCGCCCTTCGTCGTCGACGGCAAGGTCTATCTCGGCGATGAAGACGGCGACGTCGTCGTCATGGCCGCGGGCAAGAAGAAAGAAGTGCTCGCTGAAATGAACATGGGGAGCGCCGTCTACGCGACGGTCGTACCGGCCAATGGAGTCCTCTTCATCAACAACCGCAGCCAGCTGTTCGCGCTCGCGAACAAATAGGAAGCCGGACCGACGTAGTGTCCGGCTTTAGCCGGACTGACGTAGTGTCCGGCTTCAGCCGGACTGACGTAGTGTCCGGCTTCAGCCGGACTGACTGTAGTGTCCGGCTTTAGCCGGACCGGAACAGGATTCACTAAACAGGGAATCAGTCATGACAGCAACACGACATCTCGCGATGGTCCTGCTGCTGTCTCTTGCCGTCGTCACACTCGGCGCGCAGCAGGCGGCTACACCGCCGTCTGCGCCCGCCAACGAGTGGCGTCAGTTCCGCGGCTCGCCGCCGCTGACCGGCATCTCGTCGAGCACCGTGCCGACTACGCTCAAAGTGCTGTGGACGTTCGAGCTCGGCGACATCATTGAGTCTTCTGCGGCCATCGTTGGTGGCATCGTGTACGTCGGCGGCGGCAACGGCGACCTCGTCGCACTCGATCTCGAATCGGGAAAACCGAAGTGGAAGTACTCGACCGGCAATCTGATCGGCGAGTCGTCTCCTGCGGTCGGCACTGACGCCGTCTTCGTTGGCGATCTCGGCGGACTGATGCACGCGGTGCGCATCGCCGACGGCAAAGCGCTCTGGACCTTCAAGACCGCGTCGGAGATCAAGTCGTCGCCGGTGCTCGCCGAAGGCGCGGTGCTCTTCGGGTCGTACGACGGCAACCTCTACGCCGTCGATCAGAAGAGCGGCAAGCTGCGGTGGAAGTTCACCACCAACGGCATGGTGCACGCGACGCCAGCCGTGCAGAACGGGCTGGCCTTCATCGCCGGATGCGACTCGCAGCTGCGCGCGATTCGCATCGCCGACGGCAAGGAGGCGTATCACATCGACTCCGGCGCCTACACGGGCGCTTCGCCGCTCATCGACGGCACCCGCGCTTACTACGGCACCTTCAACAACGAAGTGCTCGGCGTCGATCTGCAGCGGCGCCGTGTGCTCTGGCGCTACTCGGATGCCGAACGGCACTTTCCCTTCTACTCGTCCGCATCGCTCGTCGGCGGACGCGTCATCGTCGGCGGCCGCGACAAGTACGTCCATGCCATCGACGCCAAGACCGGCAGAGCTGCATGGACGTTCGCGACGCGCGCGCGCGTGGATTCCTCGCCGGCCATCGTCGGCGGTCGCGTCTACATCGGGTCGAGTGACGGCAAGCTGTATGTGCTCGATGCGATGACCGGCAAGAAGCTCTCGGAGTTCGACACCGGATCTGGCGTGACCACCTCGCCCGCCGTCGCCAACGGACGCATCGTGATTGGGTCGCAGGATGGACGGCTGTACGTACTTGGCTGATGTTCGGGGTTCGCCGTTCGAGGTTCGAGGTTCGGTTGTTCCCGGTTCGGCGTTCGTGGTTCATTGTTCGGGAACGTGCAGCGCGCCGGTGAGATCACTCAGGGTGTAGACAGCGTCCCCAAGATCCGCCCCCAGCAGATCCGCTTCCTTCAATGTGGCGCCCTTCAGCACCGCACCTTGCAGCTTCGCAGAAATCAAATCGGCTTCGGTGAGATCGGCGTTCGTGAAGTCGGCGCGGCGCAGGTCGGCGTTCATCAGGTTCGTCGCATGAAGCCGCGCGCCACGCAGGCTTGCGCCGCTGAAATCGATGCCGGTGAGGATCATCCCGCTCAGATCGACGCCGTCGAGCACAATCGGCACCTCCGCGTGTTCCTGACGCCAGATGTTCCAGAAGCTGGAGCCGAACCCCAGGACCTTGAGCAATCGATCGGTCATGACCGTCTTACGCGGCCGTCAGGACGATCGGCGCATCGCGCGTGATCACGATGGTGTGTTCGTAGTGGGCCGAGAGGCTGCCGTCCTGTGTTCTGATCGTCCATCCGTCGGCGTCCTGCACCGGATGCGGCGAGCCGGCGCTGATCATCGGCTCGATCGTCAGCACCAGGCCTTCCGTCAGGACATCCTTCTGCCACGGATCGTACTGGTTGGCCACGGTCGGCCATTCGTGAATGGTGCGTCCCACTCCGTGCCCGGCGAGCCCGCGAATCACGGTGAACCCCTGACGACGGACTTCGCGTTGTACCGCGCGACCGATCTGGTTCACGCGGGCACCGGCTTTGGCAACCGAGAGCGCGGCAGCAAATGCATCGGCCGCACAGCGCGCGATGCGGCGGGCCGCATCCGATCCGCGATCGACGATCACGGTGCGCGCCGCGTCGGCGACGTAGCCGTTCTTCTCGAGCGTGACGTCGAGCTTGACGAGATCGCCCTCAGCCAGCCGCCGCGGCCCGGGCACGCCGTGCACGATCTCGTCGTTGACGCTGATCAACACCGTTCGCGGGAATCCATACACCAGCGCGGGAGCTGAGCGGGCCCGATGCTCGGCGACCACTGCGGCGGCGACGTCATCGAGCTCGCCGGTGGTCACGCCGGCGCGCACGTGCTGCTCGAGCGCGTCGAGAGCCAAGCGAGTGACTCGCCCAGCTTCCCGCAGCCCTTCCCAGTCGGCATTCGATTCAATCGACATGGCCCAATGATAAACTCCGGGGTGCCAGCCTGCCGGTCTGTTCAGAGTCACGCATGTTCATCCGCGCCGTCTGCGGACGCCTGTGCCACACGGCTGCAGTCGCCCTGTGTGCGTTGCTCCTCGGCGGATTGCTGATCGACGCCCAGCAGCCCAACGCGCAGGATCAGCCGCGGCCGACATTCCGCACCGAAGCCAACTACATTCGCGTCGATGTGTATGCGACGACGCGCGACGGTACGCCCGTCACCGATCTGCGTCGCGACGAATTCTCCCTTCTCGAAGATCGCGTGGCACAGGCCATCGATCAGTTCTCCCCTGTCATCATTCGAACGGGAAACACTGTCCCCACGCGATCCGATCCGCAGACGCCTGAGGCCGGCCGCCAGGCTGCGACCGAGCCGCGGGCTCGCGTCTTCGTGATCTTCCTCGACGCGTTGCACGTCGACGGCACCGCGTCGCAGCGCATCGCGACGCCACTCAGCAATGCGATCCGGCGTCTGATCGGTCCCGACGATCTCATCGCCATCGTCGACCCTCACACAACGACGCGAGCCATCACGTTTACCCGCCAAGTCGACAACGTGGAAAGCGCTCTCAGACGAGCATGGGGCGCGCGCGATCGCGCCGACTTCATCGACGATGTCGAGCGGCGCTACGCGCAATGCTATCCGGGTGTCCCGCGGCGGGCTGGAGAATTGGTGGCGCCGGATCTGGGCATCGCACAGGAGATGATCCTCCGGCGTCGTGAGGAGCAGACATTCGATGCGCTCGAGGAACTGATCGCCTTTCTGCGCGATGTGCGTGAAGAGCGCAAGGCGGTGATCACCGTCACGAACGGGTGGCGGGTGTACGGGCCGAATCAATCGCTGACACGAGCCATCGACAACGAGGTCCCCTCGGCTCCGCGAGCCGGGTTCGATCCGCGAATCGGCAAGCTGTCATCAGACCCGGTCGTGACCGGCGATCGCGGAAACACCTGCGACAGCGATCGATTGCGCCTCGCGCTGCTCGATCACACGATGCGCTATCGCCAGATGCTCGACACGGCCAACCGCGCCAACGTGTCGTTCTACCCCGTCGACCCGCGCGGCATCGTCGTATTCGACGACGATATCGTGCCGGCAGCCGGCGTTGGCCAGAACCCCGGGATACCTCCCGTCGAGGACAACCGTCGACTGGGCGAGCGGCATACGTCGCTCCGCACGATGGCGGAATCGACCGATGGGATCGCCGTACTCGAGACCAACAACTTCGAACCAACGCTGCAGCGAATGACCAGCGATCTGAGTGCGTACTACCTGCTCGGCTACTACTCCAGCGGAAAACTGGATGGGAAGTTCCATGCGATCAGCGTAAGAGTGACGCGACCAGGCGTGCAGATTCGAGCGCGGCGTGGATATCTCGCTGCGAACACCGTGGCGCCGTCCGCCTCACCGGCGGAAACCGCGATGAGCGCCGCTGCGACAGCTCGAACACAAGCCGTGTCGAACGCCTTGACCACGCTCAGTGCGATCGGACGTGAGCCGTCATTGTTCGTACAGGCGGCTGTCGGTTGGCAGACGCCGAACACTCCCGCGGTCTGGGCCGTCGTCGAAGCGCCTCGTGGTCCGTCGCCCATCGATTGGTCGAAGGGTGGAGAGGCCGACGTTCTGCTGATCGATCCCGGAGGCAACACCGCCGGGGCCTCTCACGTGACGCTGGCACCTGGCGGCACCGCTCGAGCGGCCATCTCGCCTCGAACGCTGGTCCCGGGCAGCTACGAGTTGCGGGTGCGCGCGAAGAGTCCCACTGCTTCGGCGACCGCGAGCGAGACGCTTCGCGTGGCGGTGCCTTCCACTGGCGAAGGTGCTGGAGTGCTGTTCTTCAGGCGAGGCCCAACGACGGCGAACAAGGAAGTGCCCACGGCCGACCTTCGTTTCCGTCGCAGCGACACGCTTCGCGTGATAGTGCCTGCGTCTGGCGCAACCGCGGCCGATGGCGCACAGCTGCTCGATCGAGCCGGCAAGACGCTGCCGATCCCGCTGATGGCATCAGTGGTCGATGAAGCCGATGGCTCACGCTGGTTGACCGCGCAGGCAGCGCTGGCGCCGCTCGCGGCTGGCGACTACGTGATCGAGATCACCGCCACGGTCGCCGGCGCGCAGAAGCGCACGCTCACGGCGTTTCGAGTCGTGCCCTGACGTTCACACCGGCCGATCCTTGAACGGCCGTGAGCAGCGGTGTCGTGGCCATCGTCGTCACCAGCGCCATCAGCACCATCATGGTGAAGAGGGCCGGCGAGATGATGCCGAGGTCGAGCCCGACGTTCAGCACGATCAGCTCCATCAGGCCGCGGGTGTTCATCAGCAGTCCAAGCTCGGTAGAACGGCGCCAATCATGCCCGGTGATCCGCGCCGCGAGCAGCGTGCCGCCGAACTTCCCCGCCGTCGCCACGACTATGAGGACGGCGCAGGTGAGCCACATACTCGCGCTACTGAGCAGACCGACCTCAGTGCGCATGCCGGCAAACGCGAAGAACGCGGGCAACAGCAGAATCGTGACCACGTACTCGATGCGCCGCTCCAGGGCTTGCGCAAGGGCGCCCGTGTGGGGAATGACGGCGCCAAACAGGAAGGCTCCGAAGATCGCGTGCACGCCGATCGCTTCTGTTGCCAGCGCCGAAAGCAAGGCGGCGACCAGGACGATGGCAATCTCGCCGCGATCGGGTTCGCGGTTCTCCCACCGTCGCGACAGGCGCACGACCACCGGCCTCACCGCGACGAACATGACAGCGATGAACGCCATCGTCAGCACGGACGTCAGAAGGCCTCGGTCGCTGCTTTGGACCACGCCGACAACGAGCGCCAGCAGACACCACGCGGTCACATCGGCGATCGCGGCGCACGTGAGCGCGAGCCGGCCGAGGGCGGTTTGCGTGATGCCGCGATCGGCCAGGATGCGGGCCAGAACGGGAAACGCCGTAATCGACATCGCCACGCCGACGAACAGCGCGAAGTGCGTGTATTTGACGGCGTTGGGCGCGAGTTCCGGATAGAGCCGGGGCGCCAGCCAGATGCCGAGCGCGAACGGCAGCGCGATGCTGGCAAGGGCGATTGTCGCGGTGGATCGGATCTGCCCGCGAAATATGTTGCTATCGAGCTCGACGCCGACGAGAAACATGTAGAGGACGACGCCGAGCTGCGACAGGAGACCCAGCGATGGCGCGACAGACGCGGGCAGGATGAACGCGTAGGCGTCGGGCCAGAGACTTCCGAGGAGCGACGGCCCTAGAACAATGCCGGCGACGACCTCTCCGATGACCGGTGGCTGACGAATGCTGCGAAACAGGCGCCCAAGAATGCGACCGAGCAGCACGACCGCGGCCAGCGCGGCGAGCAAATGAAGAAGCATCTCGTGGCTCGATGGCTCGGCGACCTAATCGCCCAGCCGGCGTCCCTCGGGCAGCGACAGTTCGTTGGCTTTCTCCGGAACCTCAGACGCCGGCAGCCCGGCATCCCACGTCGGAATAGGTTCCTTCCCCGGCGGATACATTGATTCGAGCGGTCCCCACACCTTGTCGACGCGATCGTGGAAGAGATCACCAATCAACAGGTCGGTCAGTGTCCCGCGGAGGTCCGGGTATTTCCGAACCATGTTACCGAAGCTGAAACCGCCGTAATACTCGCACACCAGCCGCCGCATGCGATCGACGCCCTCGTTGAACGTCGCTCCCCACCCGCCCAGCTGCGCCTCCGACACATCGTTCTTCTTCAAGCCCTCGACGATGGCGTCGGCCGCGAGCTCGCCTGACTTGAGTGCCAGCAGAACACCGGATGAATAGAGCGGATCGAGAAAACCGAATGCGTCGCCGACGAGAACCCACCCATCGCCCGCGACCTGTTTCGATCGGTATGAATAGTCCTTGGTGGCGAAGTATCCGGTCACTCGCTTCGCGTTGGCCACGCGCGCTTTCACGCCCGGGCACGATTCCACTTCCTCATCGTAGGTCTGCGCGTACGGTCCGCGTCCTTTGAACAGATAGTCGAACGGCGCGACGACACCGATGCTCGTGACGTTGTCATGCTGCGGGATGTACCAGAACCACCCGTTCTTGGCGCCGGTCTGCACCACTAGCGTCGCGCCCTCATCGCGGCCGGCGTCGCGCTGTGCGCCTTCAAAGTACGTCCAGATGGCGCCCTTGTTGAGGATCGGATCCCACACGCGCAGGTTGAGGCGGTTCATCAGCAGGCCGTTCTGCCCGCTTGCGTCGACCACCACCTTCGCCGGCACATCGCGAAAGCCGTCGCCGTCCTTGATCCTCACACCCACCGCGCGCTCGCCGTTCATCAGCACTTCGTGAACGCGCACGCCTTCGTGCACGTCGACGCCGTGTTCGCGCGCGTTGTCGAGCATCATCTGATCGAACTCGCTGCGCACCACCTGCCACGTCTGCGAGCAGTCGTGCGGCTTGTTGTCCCAGAAGTAGAACGGCGCCGATTCCTTCCCCGCCGAGTTCACGAACTGCACGCTGTATTTCTTGACGAAGTGGCTCTGCTGCATCTTCGGCAGCATGTTCAGCCGCTTCAGCACCCAGTAGGTTTCGGGGATCAGCGATTCGCCGATATGAAACCGCGGAAAGACTTCGCGTTCGAACAAGACGACGCGCACGCCCTGCTGGGCGAGAAGTGTGGACACCGTGGATCCGGCGGGACCGCCGCCAATGACAACGACATCGGGCTCGGTATGCATCGCGTTCATTCAGACTCGACTATGAACCGGCTGGCTTTCATCTCAAACCGCGGCAGCGTGCCGGTGGCCACCACATGGACGCCAACCGTCAGTCCCATGGCTTCCCGTATTTGATATGCAACCTTGGACGCCACCGTCGCACCGTCGCCGGCATCGGGCGCGACTTCGATTTCCAGGCGCAGCGAGCGCATGGCGCCGGTCGCCGACACGATCGACCTGAACTCCGTGACCTCGGCAAACCGTCTGACGACCGACTCGATGCCCACCGGATACACGTTCACGCCGCGGATATTGATCATGTCGTCGACGCGGCTGAGAATGCCACCTTCGAGCCGCGCCCACGTTCGCCCGCACACGCAGGGCTCGGATCGTCTCACGACGATATCGCCGCTGCGGTAGCGGATGATCGGGCTTGCCGTGCGGCCGAGGTTCGTCAGAACGAGCTCACCGTGCGCGCCATCGGGCACCGGCTTGCTGGATGCAGGATCCAGCACTTCGGCGATGAACTCACCCTCGTTCACGTGCAGGAAGCCGGGGGCCTCCCAACACTCGAAGCTCACCGGGCCCACTTCGGTGAGCCCGTGGTGATCGATGACGCGCGCCCCCCAGCTGCGCTCGATGCGCGCGCGCGTCGCCGGAATGCTGCCTCCCGGCTCACCTGCGACGATCAGCACCCGCACGGTGCTCTCGGCGAGCGGGCGCTGCGGACGTTCCTGTGCCGCGATCTCGGCGAGCCGCAATGCGTACGTCGGCGTACAACACACCACGGTTGCGCCAACCGATTCGATGATCGCGAGACGGATCTGGCTCGACATCCCGCCGCCGGGAATGCAGTGCAGACCGATCTGATAGCCGGCCTCGAAGCCCGCCCAGAACCCGAGAAACGGGCCGAACGAAAACGGAAAGAACACGCGATCGCCGGCACCGACACGCGCGCCGCGATACACCGCCTTCCAGCACTCGAGCATCCATTGCCAGTTCTCGTTGGTATCGATCCACCGCAGCGGGCGTCCCGTCGTCGACGACGTCTGGCAGTAGCGCGTGTACTTCTCGAGCGGTTCGGTGAGTGCCGTGCCCCAGGGCGGATTCGCGGCCTGATCGGCGTTCAACTCTGCCTTGGTGGTCAGCGGCAGCGCCGCCAGATCCTCGGGAAGCCGCAGCGTGCTGAGGTCGACGCCCGCGCGATCGAGCTTCTGCGTATAGAAGGCGTTACGCCCGTAGATGGCCGAGAGCAGCTGCGTAAGGCGACGCCCTTGCGCGGCAGCAAGCTGGTCGCGATCGAGTCGGTCCGCCGTGAGCATCTACTGAGCGGCCGCCACCGTGAACCGCGAGGCGATGTCGGGCGGGATCGGGATCGCTTTCATCGGCTGACCGTCGGCAGTGCTCACGCAGACGATCGTCAGCGAACCGGTCGCGATGGTCTCATCGCCCTTCGTCAGCACGCACTGATAGCGCATCGTCTTTTCGCTCTTGCCGACAACCTTGATGCAGACGTCGAACTCGTCCTCGACGCGAAGTGGACGATGGTACTCGAATGAGGTGGCGATCCTCGGAAAGCCCACAGCCGCTTTCCGGTTGGCGATGGTCAGCCCAGCCGCGCGCCACAACGCGTGCTCGGCTTCCTCCATGTAGCGGAAGAAGTTGCTGAAATGGACGATGCCGGCGGCATCGGTCTCGTAGAAGTGCACGCGGCGACGGAGCGTGTATTCGGAGTAAGGGGGACCGGCTGAGGACATCGATCAGGTGTAGCGAATGCCGGCGTGTGCGGGCAAGAAGAAGCGCGGCAGCAGCGCGTCGACGCGCAGCAGTCCCTCGCGCGTCAGCGAGATCGCCTGCTCGGTGGCCTCGCGAAGGTAGCCGTCAGCGCGAATCGACTCGAGCGCATCGCGGAAGCGCTCGACGACGTTGACGTTGTACTTCTGCCGGAAGTACGTCGGACGAAGCGTGCCGAGCTTGAGCTGCAGGATGAATTCCCGGATCAGCCGCTCCTCTGGCGTCGGCCGGTAGGCGCGAGCCAGCGGGATCTCATCGCGCCGTACGGCAGCTGAGTAGGTCTCCCACGTATCGAAGTTCTGCACGTGCACGCCGTTCACGTGACCAAAGGAGGCGACGCCAAGGCCGATCATGTCGGCGCCTTGCCACAGTCGATCGGTGTAGACGAACTTCGTTCGCGACGGATCCTTCACCGCGGTATACGCGCTGCGGATGTGATAGCCCGCCGCCTCGAGTGCCGTGAACGCCTCGTCCACCCAGCGACGCTTCGTGCCCCAGTCCGCGACCTTCTGCGTAAAACGGTCGGTGCCTTTCAGCAGGTTGCCGCTGATGGTCGTGTTGAACGGCAGCTCCATCTGATAGATGGTCACGCTGTCGGGTTCGAGCTCGAGCGTCTTGCGGACGCAGTCGTGCCAGTTCTCCTCGGTCTCACCCAGCATGCCGGCGATGAGATCGATGTTGATCTGCGGAAACCCCAGCGATCGCGCGTAGGTGTAGGCGCGGCCGATTTCCGGCGACCGGTGCGCCCGCCCGTTCACCTCGAGGATCTCGTCGCTGAAGTTCTCCACGCCGAGGCTCAGTCGCGTGACGCCGATGCCGCGGATCGCCACGAGCTTGGCTTCTGTGAGCGTGCCCGGCTCGCATTCGAACGTGACTTCTTCAGCGTCCTTCCATGGCGTCGCTGCGGACAGCCGACTCACGAGCCCTTCGAGCTGCTTGGTCGAGAGGAACGACGGCGTACCGCCGCCGAAGTACACGAAATTCAACGGGCGGCCGGCCACAGCCGGCACACGCGAGCACAGCTCCCACTCGTGCGCGAGCACATCGAGATAGTCGGCCACCTCCTGCGCGTTCTTGTCGGTGTAGACGCGGAAGTAGCAGAAGTGACACCGCTTGCGGCAGAACGGTATATGCAGGTACAGGCCGAGCGGCACACCCGACACCGGTGGCGTGTTGAGCGCAGGCAGTCCATCGCTCGCCACGGCTGCCGCGTTCCATGCCGAGAACGGCGGATAGGTAGCGACGAAGTAGCTGCCGACGTCAGTCTGATCGTCCAGCGTCGATGACACTAGGTTCACTATAATCCAAAGGCCTCAGAGCTCAGGCCTCAGGCCCCAGGGCTGGGCCAGTCCTGAGGCCAGACAGCACTGAGGCCTGAGCCCTGAGGCCTATTCACGACTATGAGGAAACGACGAATGTGGATGCTCTTTGTGGCCGGGGCCGTCCTTTCGTGGGGCGCCTACGGTGCGATGCTGGCGCTCGGCCAGTCGCAGCTTGGCAATCCGCTCAAGGCGCTGCTCTGTGTGGGCGCAGCGTATTTTCTGATTGGCGTCATCGTGCCCGTGTTCGCTCTCGGGTCGCAGGGCGGGCTCTCCAACTTCAATTCGACGGGGCTCGTCAACGCCACGATCGCCGGAGCGCTTGGCGCCATTGGCGCCGCCTGCATCATCTGGGCGTTCAGAACCGGGGGCCTTCCCATCTACGTGATGCCGATCGTGTTCGGCGGCGCGCCGATCGTGAACGTCGTCGTCGCGATGCTGATCCGTCCGCCGCAGTCGTCCATCAATCCGATGATGTACGCCGGGTTCGTGCTCGTGTCGATCGGAGCCTGGATGGTGCTGTACTTCCGGCCCACTGCGTGAACGCGGGTCCGGCGACGATCGATTGCGCCGTCGTCGGAGCCAGCTTCGCCGGGCTGGCCTGCGCGACCGTGCTGGCGCGCGCGGGCATGCGCGTCACCGTGCTCGAGCGTAAGGCCGATGCCGGCGAGAAGCTGCACACCACCGGCATCATCGTGAAGGACGCGATCGATCAGATCGCGCTGCTCGACGGGCTTCCCGCCGATCTCGTCCGCCGGATCGACGGCGTCCGCCTCTACGCACCGAATCTCAGACACGTCGATCTGTCCGCACCTGGCTACTACTTCCTCGCCACCGACACGCCCAACGTCATGCGATGGCTGGCCGGGCGCGCGCAGGAGGCCGGCGCGCGCATCGCTTTTCAGACGCCGTTTGGATCGGCGACGCGAACCCAGGGTGGATTCGATCTTGGCGAGCTCGGCACCGCCCGTTACATCGTTGGCGCCGATGGCCCCTCTTCACGCGTGGCCAAGGTATTCGAGCTTGGGCAGAACCGGGAGTTTCTGTTCGGCGTGGAGCACGAGTACACCGACGTCGCCTTGCGCGATCCGACCCGGCTTCACTGCTTCATCGATCGTCGTCTGGCGCGCGGCTACATCGGATGGATTGTGGCGGGCGTCGGCGTCGTGCAGGTCGGCATCGCGGGACGCCTTCGTCGTGGCCGCACGACCGCGACCGAAGCGATGGGCGCCTTCATCGAGAAGATCGCGGCGATCGCCGACTTCCGACACTCGACGCCGGTGTCGGTGCGCGCCGGCATGATCCCGTGCGGAGGCGTCGTTTCACCGGTAGCGGCTCGTCGCGTGATGCTGGTTGGTGACGCGGCGGGAATGGTGTCGCCGGTCACCGCTGGAGGAATTCACACCGCGCTGAAACACGGCCTGGCGGCGGGGCACGCGATTGCCGATTTCCTCAACGGCAAGAGCGACGATCCGAGCGAGACGTTCGTGCGGTCGTATCCGAGGTTTCGCACCAAGCGGCTGCTGCGATTCCTGTTCGATCACTTCCAAAGCGATCTCGCCTTCAACGTGCTGCTGGGCACGGCGCCCGTTCGCGCCGCGGCGAGCGTCGTCTACTTCCACCACAAGGGCGTGTTCGGACCGCCGTAGGGGCCGCCCGATCCGCCGTAGGGGCCGCCTTCAGGCGGCCCCTATTTCTTTCGCAATTCGTCGTAGACGAGCTGCATGTTCGCGCGCACCGACAGATCAGCACGGTGCGCGTTCGCATGATCCGTCCTCCCCTGGGTCCGGCTGAAGCCGGACACTACGTCTCCGGGCCGCCTAAAGGCGGCCCCTACGTACCTAAAGGCGCCCCTACGTACCTAAAGGCGGCCCCTACGTACCTGAAGGCGGCCCCTACGTACCGGCCTTTCCGATCGCGATCAAATTGCGATCGGTTCGGATGTACCAGCGACCGTCGACGAGTGCAGGTGTGGCCAGCGTCGTCTCATCGAGCTTGTTGACGTGCAGCATCTCGAACGTCGGACCCGCCTTCAACACGAACGTCTCACCATCGTCGTTGGTGAAGAACACCTTGCCGTCGACGGCAACCGGAGAAGCGGAAAACCCTTCACGCTGCGCGACACCGAGCCGTCCCTGCCACAGCACTTTGCCGGTCATCGCCTCGAGGCACGTCACGATCGAGGCCATGTCGTTGATCATGTAGAGATGCTCGCCGTAGAGAATCGGCGACGGGACGAACGGCGACCCGCGCGGACTCGTCCATGCGACGTGGGTCTTGGTGACGTCGCCCTTTCCTCCCGGGCGAATCGCCAGCGTCGGGCCGGCGCGCCCCGACGAGCAGAACACCATGCCATAGCCAACGACCGGCGTCGGAATCACTTCGTCGGTCGTTCCGCGGCAGCTCCAGATCTCCGCGCCAGAGTCCGGATTGTACGCGCGCACGGTCCACTGGCTGCTGACGATGATCTCGTCGTGGTCGCCGACGCGTACGGCGATCGGCGTGCCCCATCCGACCTGAGCATCGCGCCGCGTGCGCCACAACTCGCGACCGGTGCGGGTGTCGAACGCCGCGACGAATGAATCGCTGAACTGATCCTGATAGAGGATCAATCGATCTTTGTAGAGCAGCGGCGATCCTGCGGTGCCGTGATACGCGTCCATGCGGCCGAGATCGTGGTGCCACACCACCTTGCCGCTCATGTCGACGGCCAGCAGCCCGCGCGCGCCGAACGATGCGTAGACTCGTTGACCATCCGTCGCCGCAGTGGCCGACGCGAATCCGTTCTTGTAGTGGTTGCCGTATGGCGTCTTGCCTTCGGGCGCGAACGCTTCCCACTGCTTCTGCCCGTCGCTGCGCCGGAACGCCACGATCGATAGCCGGCGTCCGTTGTCGTACGCAGTAGTCAGAAAAATGCGATCGCCCCACACGATCGGCGACGAGTTGCCGCCGCCAGGAACGGGCACTTTCCAGGCCACGTTCTGCGTAGCGGACCAGGTATCTGGATAGCCGCCGCCACTCGCGAGACCCTGTCCAGACGGACCGCGCCAGCGAGCCCAGTACTTCGCGCCTTCACCGTCGTCGGCCACCATCCTGACGCCATCGCCCGGCGTCTGGCTCGCAAGCTTCGAGGCAGCCGCCGTCGCTAAGCCGATGCCGATCACGAGACACGCTAAGGGGCGAAGTGGATTCATCGCGAGTCGATCACCGGCGGGTCTGAAGACCCGCCGCTACGTACCCTTCCTTCGTTGGCCGATCGCGTAGAGGAACGACGCCGTGCGAACGAAGATCTGGCCTTCCGAAATCGCGGGCGAGCTCAGGGTGTAGTCGCCGAGATCGTTCTCCGCGAGCAGCGTGAACTTCGGTCCGCTCTGGACGACGCTCGTGACGCCATCTTCATCGGTGATGTAGATCTTCCCGTCGGCAAGCACGGCCGATCCGCTGAACGTCGCATTGCGGAGCCGCTGCGGACCGTAGACCGTCTTGCCCGTCTTGGCGTCGAGACAGAACATGATGCCGCGATCGTTGATCGAATAGAGATAGGTACCGTCGGTCACCGGCGTCGGCACATCCGGACCGTTGTTGAACGACCACAGCACGTGCGATCGCGTCACGTCGCCGCGGCCGCCGGCCTTCAACGCCAGCAGTGGACGCTCTTTCGACGGCGCGAAGATCATGTCGCCGAGCACGAACGGCGAGGCGACGATGCGATAGCTGCCGTCGTTGCGCGGGTTTAAGCCGTCGGCGCGCCACAACTCTTTGCCCGTCCCAGGATCGTGCCCGGTTACGACGTCACCGCCGGTGATCACGATCTCGGTGCCGCCCGCATGACGCAGCAATGCCGGAGTGGTGTACGCGTCCGGCGATTCGAATTGCGCGCGCGTCAGACGCGTCGTTCGCCACACGGTCTTGCCGGTCATCTTGTCGATGCGCATCAGGTACGACGGATCGTCAGTGTGCATCCCGTGCAGCACCTGCACATACAGCGCATCTTCGAACAGAAGAGGAGACGAGGCGTAGCCCCATTGGAGACCGAAGCGGCCGTAGTCCTGCTGGATGCTGCGCATCCAGATCTCTTTACCCGTGAAGTCGAACGCCTTCAGGATGCCGGTGCCGGTCATCACCCACACCAGGCTGCCGTCGGTGACCGGCGACGGCGACGACATGTTCTGCTTCATCATCCGGCGGTTGCCGATGCCCAATGGCCGCTTCCAACGCACCGCGCCTGTTGTGCGATCGACATCCCAGAACCACAGCTCGTTGCCGTCACCAACGTTCAGAAAGACGTGATCGCCCCACACAATCGGCGTCGACCCTGAATACTCGGGCGTCTTCAGCTTCCACGTCACGTTCTCGGTCGTCGACCACTTGGTCGGCAGGTTCTTCTCGGCACTGATGCCGTTGAGCGACGGTCCGCGCCACTGCGGCCAGTGTTCGGCCGCGCCGCGCGCTCCGGCGAGCATCGTCAAGACCACGACTGCGGCCACAACTCTCATGAGGGTCTATTCCGAATGCAACGCGGTCACGAGAGGAATCGATGTCGCGGCACGCATGGCTACGACCGAGGATATCAGACCGGTGATGAACACCGCGCCGAGCAAAGCCGCGCCGCTCGACGTCAGCGGCACGCGACCGCCGCGTTCGAGCACGGCTGGCAGGATCGCCAGGCCCGCGCAAACAGCACCCGCCAGCAGTCCACCGCCCACGAGCAGCGCGTTCTCTGCGACCACCATCAACAGCACGTGCTGGCGACGATATCCGACGGCGCCCAGCAGCGCGAGCTCCCGGCGCCGCTCGAGCACGTTGCGGACCAGCACGGCCGCGAGGCCGACGGTGCCCAGCAAAAGGCCAAGACCGCCGAGCGTCTGGAACGTCGAGAGATACGTGTTCTCCACTTGATGGAACTGCGCCAGCCGCTGCGCGGTGCCGGTCGCATTCGCACCAAGATCGGTGAGGCGATCGTTGATGCGCGCTGCCACGTCGGCAGCACGATCGCGCGCCGCGTCGACCAGCAGCACGCGATAGCCTTCCTGCGCGGGGAACAGGGCAACGAAGTTGCCCTGAGACATCAGCAGCTCGCCTTGAAAGATGCTGTCGCTCAGCGACGCCACCAGGCGCAGCCGAATGTCGCGATCGCCGCGTACGATCCGCATCTCGTCGCCGAGCTGCTTGTGCAGCACGTAGGTCATCGAGTTGGCGTCGGCGATCACCGGAATCGCGCCGTCGGGTTCGCGACGCGTGAGCAGCAGCCACGGATTGGCGCGTTCGGCATCGGTCGTCGCAACGGACGACTGAAAGGCGAATCGTCCCTTGGCGAGAAAGGCATCGGTCGGCGCAAGAATGCGCGGGTTCTTCGGCTCGTACAAATTCAAACAGCTCGCATCGTCGCCCGGCAGCAGGCGGAACGGTTCGAACGTGATCGACGAATCGAGATCGAAGAGGTTGAGCGCTTCGCGGCCCGCGCGCGAGTTTGGATCCTGCACGATCGGCAACAGCGTCTCGACGATGAGCGAGTAGCCGCCCACGCCGGTGTGAGGACCCGTCTCACCCTGCGTATCCCCGCGGCGGAACGCGTCGACCGAAATCAGGATGAAGGTCGCCGACGCGATCACCGCCATCGACAGCACACTGCGGCCCGGCCGGTAGCGTGCGCTGCGCCAACCGAGCTTCGACACTTGCCGCCATCCGCGTCCGTCGATCGCGCTGTGAACAGGGCGGCGAAGCGCGAAGGCATAGGCGCACAGCGCGGCACCAAGCAGCGCACTGGCGCCTCCGAAGAACGCGCTGGCCGCGTCGGCCACCTTCATCGCGCCAGCAACGAGCAGCAGGATCCCGATCAGCGCGAGTGCTGCGGCTGCCGCCATCAGACGGCCCCGTCTGTCGTAGTGTCCGCCTTTTGGCGGACCGTCGATTTCTCCGGCGAGCAGGCTGCGCTCGGAGACGCGCTTGAGCGATCGCAGCGTCCACCCGATGCACAGCACCGAGATGACGACGCCGCTGGCGGCGCCGATCACGAGCGATGCGGTCGACACGTGCAGCGTCAACGCACTCGTGCCGACCGCGCCAATCCACCACGTACGCAGTCCGTACATGATCCCGGCCGCGTATCCCACCGCGCCGATGACGCCGAGCAGGCTTCCAACGATCGAGAGCACGAGCCCCTCGGCCAGGAACACGCGCCGGACATGACGAGGTCCGAAGCCGACGGCGCGCAGGAGGCCGACTTCTCTGCCCCGCTGCTCGACGCCAAGCTTGAAGAAGAGCGCCGCAAGCACGAGCGCGGAGATCACGAGGAAAAAGCTGAAATAGACGAAGTACTCGCCGAAGTCGGTGGCGCCACGCGACGCGCTGAGGCTCTCATCGCGGACGTCGCGCACCGTGATACCGAGCGCGAGCGGATCGGCGGCCGACCGGAGACGCGCTTCGAGGTCAGCGCGGGCCGCTTCCAGCGAGCGATCGGCCCCTGGCGTTACCCGGATCGACGTCATCTCGCCGTAGCGGGTGCGCCACAGTCTCTGCCCGACCTCGAGCGATACGAACGCCTTCGGCGTCGTCCGATGCTGCTCCCAGTACTGCTCGTCGATCTTGCGGACGCGTTTCAGGTCGACAGGGAATGGCGGGTCCCAGTCGTCCAACGTGGGCTTGTCGCTGATGCCCGGAAACGCAGGAGCCATGTCACGATCGCCAGCGGCGATCGGCACAATTGCCGCCACGCGAAACGTCGCGTTCCTCGTGACGAGCTGGCCCGGCTCTTCCCACGCGTAGTAATCCATCGTCAACGGATCGCCCACGCGCGCACGGAGATCGGTCGCCGCCCACTCGTTGAGGATTAATTGGGGTCGGAGGTCATTTGTGGAGGACAGTGTCCTCCACAAATGACCTCCGACCCCATTTTCGACCGCCGTCACGAGCGAGTACGGGATCTCGCGATCGCCGACACGCATCGTGTTGGCGAGGTAAGTGAAAAGCGGTTGCCCTTTTGTTCCCTGTCCGGTCAGCGCCTTGTCGACCGCCGCCGCGTGCGCGTCATCCAATACGCCCGCACTCGATCCGACACTCAGCACACTTTGCGACTCGACTGCCTTCACCGACAGCCCGAGGTCTGCAAGCTGGCTGCGCTCGCGCACCATCGACTCGATCGCGGCTCTCGATCCGGTTGCCCTATCTTTGGCCGACACGAGTATCGCGTTCACGCGACCGTCGATCTCGAGATCCTGCTGCATGCGCGAGAGCGGCACGAACACAGCGAGGACCTCGCCCTGCTTCGCCTCGAGCGCGAACTCGCCAAGCAACGAGGCCGGCAGCACGCGTCGCACGGCCAGCCGCATCGTTCGACCGAGATTCTCGCGGCGCCCGTGCAGCGACTCGAGCGGGACGTCAGTCGGGCGCTGCGTGCGAACCAGCACCGCATCCGACTCTTTGGCGCCCACGCGAGCGGCGAGCGCGGGACTCAGAAATGCCTCGCGGTCGCTCGGGCCGTTGACGCCGGTGACGCCGTGAAATCGCCAGAACCGATCGTCCACGCCGTACACACGCACATCGCCCGCCGTTCGCCCGCTCTCCTGGCCGGTGACGAACGCCTGCGCGACCACCAGTGGCGCGATCGCCGAGAAGTGCTGCGCGAACTGGCCGTTCGCGCTGATGTCCTCCGCCAGCTGCTGTCGAAAGAACGTCGCCGACGCGACGATGACGTCGGTCTTGCCCAGGCGGCCGAGCACGAGATCTCGCAGGCTGCCACGAACAGAGTCGCCGACGAGCAGCGCGCCCGCAAGAACGGCAACTGCGGTGGCAACGCCCAGCACGACGGCGAGATGGCTGCGCCAGTAGTAGGTCACGCCGCGCAGGACCAGTCTCAGCACGACTACTGACCTGCCTGATATCCGGCGCGTGCGCGGATGGTTGCGCGGCGGTTCTTCAGACGTACCTCGAGACGATGCCAGCCGTCCTTCGCGACACCGACGGGCGAATAGCTCAAGAGGTATCGGTTTCTGAATTCGTCGAGGATGCGGAGAAACGTCACCGACAGATCCTTGGTCGATGCGATCTTGATGAGCCCTCCACCGGTGAGCCTGCCCAATTCGTCAAGGAACTTCGAGTCCTCGGCGTCGCGCGATGATGCCGCGTACACCACGATGTCCGCGCGGCGTGCCGAGTCGAGCACACGCTCGGGAGCGAGCCAGCTGGCCGTGTCGAGTCCGTCGCTGAACACGATCAACAGATTGCGCGCCCCATCGTCCCCCGCAAGGAGCGTCGCCGCGTGCGTGCCATCGACCAGCGACGTCTCGCCAAACGGCACTACCTCCTCGAGGGTGTCGCGAACGCGCGCGATCTCAGGGGTCAGCCGCTCCCGCAGCAGGACCAAATTGCTGAACGTCAGCAGTGCCGCCTTATCGTCCTTCGTCAGCCGGTCGAGCAGCGCCCGACACGCCTTCTGCAGATCATCGAGCCGATCACCCGACACGCTGGCGCTCGTGTCGAGCGCGAGGATCACGTTCAACGGGATCTGCTGGAAGCTGACGAGATCCACCGTCTGCGCGACGCCGTTGTCGCGGACCTCGAAATCGCTCGGCTGCAGGCCGCGGATCACGCCGCCGCGATCGGTCACGAAGGCGTCGACACGAATCGCTTCGAGCTTCGACGAGAACGTGGGCTGCTGCGCCTCCGCCCTCGCAGGAGACAGGCCGACGCCCGCCAGCGTCACACCCGCCATCACGATCACTGTCGCTCGGCATCTCGTCATCGGCCGCCGTTCTCGATCGCCTTGTGCAGCGCCGCCAACGCCTCGTCGGCCACGCGCCCGGCGGCAATGTCGTACACCCACCACGCATCGTCTCGCGCCTCCCCTTGCGGTTCCTGTTCCGCGAGGGTCAGCAGCGCCTCCCGCGCCGCGGCACGATCGCGGCCCGCGGCAAGCCGACTGATTGCCAGGCGCGGTGATTGCGCCGTTGGCGACAGTTCGGCTGCACGTTCATACGCGCGACGGGCCTCATCGTCTTTACCGAGCGCTTCCAATTCGCCGCCAAGAAACAGCGCCGCGTAGTACTGCAGCAGCGGTCCCTGCACAGCCGCCACTTTCTGGAGCTCGACGAGCGCCTCCTCGTGACGCCCTCGCTCCCCCATCACGCGAGCGTAGCGAATGCGCGCCTCCTCGAAGTCCGGCGCGACCTCGAGCGCGCGTTTGTAAAAGCGCTCGGCGAGCGACAGTTCGTCGTTTCTCGATCCGATGGCGAATATCACACCGGCAGGCACGTCGGCCTTTCGCATCGCCGATTGACGACGTGCGCTGCCCATCGTTTCATGCAGCACAGCTCTCAGGAACAACAGATCCGGATTCCTTGGAAAGAGCTCGATGGCACGGACGAAGTGCGCGGGATCGAGATCGCCGACCGAGATCAAATGCGCGCACGTCGCGATGTACCACAAGCGCACGGTCTCGTCCGCGCCTGGGCCGCGGACAGCGCCGCCGCGCGGATCGCGGTAGCGCACGCGTTCGAGGAGCCGCCGCCCCATGTCCCAATGATTCGCTTCGCTCTCGATCCCCGTCGGCTGTCCGTCGTTCATGTTCAAACGGTAACGCTTGGAGCCCGTGCGCGATTTCACTGCGAACCGCGCGTCCGCTGGCGCCAGCATCGCGACGTCGGCGTGGAGCATCGCACCACGCTTCAGAAGCAGATTTTCGCGGCCGTCTGTTGGCGATCCGAGTGGCACGGCAAGCCTGCGAAGGTGGTCGAGATCACGACCGCTGTATGAGATCGCCATGGGCCTGCCCGACGACGGCGTGACCGTCACCCAGCCTCCGGTCGTCGAGCGGAGCTCAGGGTCGCCGGGCAGGAAGAACACCGACACGGTCGGCTCGCGAACGAGGCCGACAAGCGACGAGACGTCGATCCATACGCCACGCAGATCCGCGGAGCTCCACCGGTTGATCGCCAACGCCGCTTCGTCGGCCGTACCAGGGGTGTGTTGATTGACCGCCGCGACCCACGCCTCGAGACGATCCATCCGCGAGAGCGTTCTCTCCTGAGCGGACGGCGCGCGCTGGGCATGGAGATGGACGCCCGTAGCGCACACGATGATCGCCAGCGCAACGACCGGGGTCGCGACGAAGAGATTACGCGCGTTCCTCACGCAGACCTGCGCTTCGCCATTTCGAGAAATGACCCTCGAGAAACACCAGATGCGTGAAGCCATGCTTGCGCAGCGTGCGCCTTGCCATCATCGCTCGCGGCCCATGCCCACAGTACACAACCAGCTCGTCGTCCTTGTCCGCAGGAATCGCGTCGATTCGTTTGCCCACCGCCCAGAACGGAACGTTGACGGCGCCTGGCACGTGCCCCTTTGCGAATTCGCGTGCGGTGCGGACATCCAGAATCGGCGGCGCCGCGTCGGCCATGATTCGTGCAAGAAGCGCTCTGGCCGCGATGCGATCGGTCACGCGGTTCGCGCGCCGGCCGGCACCGGCACAAACGCCGCCGCCACGGCGAGCGCGGCGACGAGCGCCGACAACAAGTAGAACGCCGAGGAATACGATCCAGTCGACGCCGCCCACTCGGCGAGAAACAGTGGGCCGACCGCCGACGCCAGCACGGTCATGATCTGCGCCACGCCTTGAATGCGACCGAGGTGCGTCCGGCCGTAGGCGCGACCCCAGACGCTGAAGAACACGACCATCACGAATCCGCCACCGATGCCCATCGTCACGGCCTGCGCCATCACCTGCCCTTCGGTGGACACATGGGCCAGACCAATCAGCCCACCAGCGAGCACGAGCAGTGCCGTCATCAGTATCGAGCGAAGCGAGACGCGTCCGGCCAGCGCGCCGGCGATGAAGTTGCCGGCAAGGCCGGTGATCGCCGTCACCGCCAGCGCGCGGTAGTAAACATCGGGGGCGAATCCGCGCTCCGTCAGAATGGATTCGTTGAGGAGACCGATACCCGACGCCACGAGGCCGTACATCGACGCCGCGAGCGCGAACACCCAGAAGGCCGGTGAACGCATCGCCTCACCCAGAGTGGCGTGCACCGTGGATTCAGTCGACGCCTCGGGTGAATCGATGGCTCCACCATCGACCTCGACCCCGATCGATTCCGGCGACGAGCGATCGAAGAGATACGCCAGGGGTGCGAGGCCACAGACGAGCGCGACACCGATGGCCGACCAGGCGATTCGCCATCCGGCGCTCTGGACCATCGCGCCCACGAGCGGAAACATGAGCATGAAGCCGACACTGATCGCGACTGAATAGACAGCCATCGCCACCGTGAGTCGACGGCGAAACCACTTGCCCACCATCGCCAGACTGATCACCGAGAGTGCGCTCTGACCAAAACCTCGCGTCAAGGTGATGGCGACCAGCATGAACGCAGCGCCCGTCACCTGACTCATCGCCAGCACCGTCGCACCAAGGGCAAGGGCGGTGACCGTCAGCACGAGGCGGCTGCCGATGCGATCGATGAGACGCCCGATGCCGAGGCAGAACAGTCCGCCGATCAGCGTCGCGACGAGATTCATCTGCGCATATGCGATGCGGCTGATCTGGAGATCGCGCAGCAGAGGCTCCGTGATGAGACCAAGCCCCTGCGTGCGACCGGGAAGCGTGCCGACCATCGCCGCCGAGGCGATGCCCAGCACGATCCACCCGTAATAGACGCGCCCGCGCAATTGAGGCGCGACGTCGACGCCGGCGCTCGTCATCTCGACGTTCCAACGATCGTGAGCGCCTCGTCCTCGTCTGGTTCTTCGACGGCGGCCGCCGCACGATTCCCGCTCGGACGACGTGTGATCGGGTGACGCACCCCGGCAAACGGGTCGCGAGAACTGCCGCCGCGAGAGAACCACCCACGAATCAGACGCATCAGCCATGCAAACATACGAGAAGTCTACGACGGCTTCAGGCCTCAGGGCTCAGGACTCAGGCCCCAGGGCTGGTCTAGATACAAGCCCTCAGGACTGAGGCCTACGAGATGCGCCGAAGGTCGCCGTTCTCGATCGAAAATCTGATCGGAAACTCGGCCGCGAGCCGCTCGCTATGCGTGACGACGATGAGGATGTTCTGCTGGCGGCGATGAAGATCGAGCAGCAGCGAGGCGACCGTTGCTGCTGATGTCTGATCGAGATTGCCCGTCGGCTCATCGCACAGCAGCAGCCGCGGCTGGCGAATCAGCGCACGCGCGATCGCGACGCGTTGCTTCTCGCCGCCCGAGAGCTCCGCAGGGCGATGCTCCAGACGTCCCGACAAGCCGACCTGATCGAGCAGCGTGCGCGCGCGATTGGTCACGCCCTCTTCCTTGCGCGCCACCAGCGTCGGCACCAGCACGTTCTCGAGCACGGTGCACTGCGGCAGCAGGCAGTGATCCTGAAACACGAAACCAATCTCGCTGTTGCGGAAGTCGGCGAGCGCGGCGGGGGCTAGCCCGAACGGATTGCGACCACCAAGCGTGATCTCGCCGCTCGATGGCGGCTCCAGCGCGCCGAGCATGTACAGCAGCGAGCTCTTGCCGCTGCCCGATGGTCCGGTGATCGCCGCTGCATCACCAGGCGCGAGCGAGAACGTCGCGTTCGACAGCACCGTCAGCGTGCCGTGCGGTGCGGGGTACTGCTTCGTGACGCCGGTGACCGTGAGCACGGTGCGTCAGGCCGCCTTCGACTGGAGAGCGCCGTAGACGTCGAGCAGGCGACCAGCCGATTGCGCGATGGTGTAGTGCGCGCGAACGCCGTCGTACGCGGCCGTGCCGAGACGATCCGCAAGTGATGGATCCGACCAGAGCGCGTGGAGCCCGACCGCCAGCGCGTCGGGATCGTCAGGCTCGACGAGGAGACCGCCGTGCGTCTTCTCCACGACTTCAGTGAACGCCCCTCGACGTGGTTGCACGACGGGCACGCCGCCGGCCATCGCTTCGAGCAGGAACATGCCTTTCGGCTCGCCGTAGGTCGCCGGCACCGACAGCACATCGAGGCCGCGCATGAACTCGAGCTTTGCCGCACGATCGATGGCGCCTCGATAAGTGAACTCGCCGCCGAAGCCCGCGCGTTCGAGCGTGCCGCGCGCCTGCTCGAGATACGGTCGATAGTTCGGCGCCATGTAGCCAGCCACGTCGAGCGCCGCTGGCGCGCCGCTCATGCGACTGCGAAGCCGCACGTAAGCATCGGCCAGCTGCTGCAGGCCCTTCTCGGGCGCGATGCGCGCGAAGTAGCCGACGCGGAAAGTCGTCGTGCGCGATGGCAGCGGCCGCTCGCGTCGTGAGTAGCCCTTCATGCTGATGCCGAGCGGCACCACCGCCATCCGCGCCTGCGGAATGCGGAGCAAACTGCTCATGAAGTCGGCGCAGTACTCGCTGACCGCGATGAATCGATCGACCGTCGGCACCTGCTCGCGCATCATCGCCAGCGCGCGCTCGCGGTACGAGGCAGGCAGACCATCGAGGAACAGCTCTTCTCCTTGCAGCGTGCAGCACACCGGCCGTCCGAACGCGGTGCGCAGCGGCGCAGCCATCGAGATCAGCAGCGAGTTCGGCAGGTTGATGACGTCGGGCCTCGGCTCGTCGCGAGTCCAGTCGATCAGCTTGTCGAACTCCTTGCGCAGCACACCACGGTCGCCCTCGAGCATCGAGATCGTCAGATCACCCAGCGTCGCCGCATCGGCAGAAACACCGCGTCCTGCGAATGCGTTGATCACTCGCGGCGAGTCGAGCAGACGATCGAATGCGCGTGGCAGCTTGCGGAACAACGCTGACTGGTGCTGCAGATAAACGCTGATGCCGCCGAACAGCACGTCGGGCCGGCTCACGTTGTCCTCGTCGGTGAGCGTCGGCGTGTAGACGGGGATCAGCGTGACGTCGTGCCCCTGCGCCGTCAGCTCCGCCGCCAGCGCGTTGTCGCGGAAACAGCTGCCGCAGTACATCCCTGCCGCGCCGGCCGTGATCGAGAGAATCTTCATCGCGCGCGACGGAGTGTCCTCAACAAATGACCTCCGACCCCAATTACGCCAGCGGCGCCGCCTGGAACGCCCGCGCGCGGAACAGGAACTCGACGATGTTGCCTTCGTGCGGCTGGCGCCAATTGAGCTGCGTGGTCGGCACCGGACCGAGATTCAGCCGATCGATGTGCACGGCATCGAGCAGCCGCCGACGGAGGCTCTCGTTGCAGGTAATCGCGGAGCATACGAGCGTCGGACCGATGGTCTCGAGCATCTTGGCTTCTGGGCACTCGACGACGGTGACGAACGGGAACATGTATTCCTTACTGACGACCGCAGGCTCCGGCGATGTGGCATGCACGACTGTTGGCAGCAGGTAGTCGGCCTTCCCTGCCTTGATCAATCGCGGCGTATCGCGCAGAGCGGCCGTCACATCGGTCACACCCGGTGCCTTGAGATCGGCATCAATCGCATTGGAGATGGCATCGGCAACGCCCGGCACCGTGAACGCGGCAAGCGATGCCTCGGGATGATCCGGCGGCAGTGGTCGCACCGCGGCGAGACGCTCGGCCACCGCCTGCGCAATCTCGCGTGTGTGCCGGCTCGCCCAGATTCCCGACGTGTTGATGCAGCCGCGGCCGCTATTGAGGAACACGCTCTCGACCATCACGTCGAGATACTGCTCCCAGCGATCGACCTGATCGTCGCCGAGCAGAATCTTCGAGAAACCGGGCCCATGTGCCTGCACCCGCGGATTGCCGCGATAGCGATCGACCGTGGGCTGACCACCGAACACCAGGCTCCGCGCGCATGCATCGAGCACTGCGGCGCCAACGTCTGCCCCACCCGGATAGATCGAAATCGATCCGGCAGGAATCCCGGCCTGCACGAACGCCGACGCCATGCGATAGGGCGTCCACGGCTCCTGCGGTCCCGGCTTGAGTACGAGCCCGATCTGCATCGGCACGATGGGCAGCCACAGCGTGTGCACGCCCGGCGAATTGGACGGCAGCACCAGACCCAGCACCGGGCTTTGCGCCTGATAGCTGATCGGCACGCCGCGCTCCTCGCCCTTGCCGGTGGCGAGCACGTCGAACGACAGCCCGCGCGTGAGCGACTCGAGGATGCTGCGCATCTCGCCCAGCACGAACGCGTTCTTCTTCATGTTTGCGCGGCACATGCGCTCGGGCAGTCCGGTCGAGGCCGACTGCGCGTGCGCGAACTCGTCGGCCGTCTGGGTGCCGTCGCCCATCGGCAGCGTGCCGTTCATGTACAGCTCGCCGGCGCGGCCGACGCGCGCGATCAGATCGTCGATGGGGATCTCGCGCAGCAGATCGCGCGCACGCTGCGCTTTACGCGCGTCGCGCTGAATGAGCCCGCCGTTGGCGCGGCTCACGCGCGCGATCGGCTCGCCGGTGGAGAAGTGAACGACATCGTCCACTTCCATGCTCGTGTAGGGTTCTCCCCAACGAAGAACTGGAAGATGCAACATTCAAACTCCCAACGACCAACTCCCAACTCCCATTCCCAAACACGAAACCTTGGGAGTTGGGCATTGGGAATTGGGAGTTGACCCGATCAATACACCCCGACGGTCGTTGATGAGGCGAACCCGCGATACGGCCGGACCCCGCTCACTCCATCCCACGGATACTTTTCGTACGGCGGCTCTCGCTCGCCTTCATCGCGCTCGAGGAAGCCCGGCATGAAGAACTCTTTCGTCAGCGTCGTCAGCTTCACACGTCCGGCCTGACCGTACTCGACCAGGCGATTCGGATCGTCGAAGTCCACCACCTCGACGACGGCGCGCGGCTGCGGCGCGTAGTACGAGATCTTGTAGTTGTTGAACGGCCCCGACGGTGCGCTCGGCGCCAGTCCCATCAACGTGTTGCCGTAGGTGGGCGTCATGTAAGCGCCATCGAGCAGCTCTTCATGCGCAAAGCGGTTCCACTGCGGCGTGAACTCGGTGCCGCCCGAGAAGATCCCCTTGATGCCGACCTTGCCAATCGACGTCCCCATCGACTCGAGCCGCAGCGCGAATGCCTCGAGCAGCTTCGGCGTGGCGAACATGCACTGGATGTCGTGCCCGGCGTCGAGAATCGTCACGGCCTGATCGATCACGTGATTCTTGTACGCCTCGAGGTGCTCCATCCACCCTTTCTTGATCAACTTGATCACCCAGCGCGGATCGAGATCGACGCAGAAGCAGATGCCGCCGCGATGCTGGCACAGGTACTCCACCGCGAGTCGCAGCCGTCGCGGACCGGAGGGGCCAAGCATCAACCAGTTTCCTCCGCGCGGGAAATGCTCGTCGGGGAACGTGGTGCTGAACACCTCGTAGTCGATGCGGAAGTCGTCGATATTAACGCGCGTTTTCGGGATGCCGGTCGTGCCGCCGGTCTCGAACACGTAGATCGGTTTTCCTGCGAGCGCCTTCGGCACCCAACGCTGCACGGGCCCGCCGCGCAACCACTCGTCCTCGAACCCACCGAACAGGTGAAGATCGTTGAACCCCTGGACCTTCTCTCTCGGATCGAATCCAAGCATCTTGGCCCGGTCGAGCCAGAACGGTGAGCCCGTCGCGGGATCGAAGTGGAAGTTCACGACCTCCCGCACCCATGCATCGAGCGCGGCTCGCGCCTTCTGAACCTGCGCCGCATCAACGGCGGCGACCGCAGACTTGTCCGCCGCAGCCTTGACGAAGGTGGACTCGGAACCCTGCATACGCTTCGAAGTATAGTCTGCGAATGTCGACGACCGGAACGGCCACCAAGGCCCCAGCACTCACCCCGACTCAGTGGCTGATCTGCGGCGTGTCGGCAATGGGTTTCGCCTTCGACAGCTACGCCCTCCTGATGCTGCCGCTCATCGTTCGACCGGCTCTGGCCGAATTGCTGCAGGTGCAAGCCAACAGCCTCGCCGTCAACGAGTGGGTCGGCTACATGCAGTACGTGCCGGCGGTCGCGGGCGGGATCTTCGGACTGATCGGCGGGTACCTCACGGACATTCTCGGACGGCGTCGTGTGCTGGTGTACAGCATTCTCCTTTACGGATTCGCGACGCTCGCGGCCGGCTTCTCGACGTCGGTCGGCTGGCTGCTCTTCTGGCGGTGCTGCACGTTCGTCGGCGTGTGCGTCGAGTTCGTGGCCGCCGTCGCGTGGCTGGCCGAGATCTTCTCGGATTCGGCACAGCGCGAGCGCGTCATCGGCTACACACAGGCATTCGGATCGTTTGGCGGCGTGATGGCGGCGGGCGCCTACTACCTGTGCGTCACCTACGGACACAACCTCCCCGAGATTCGAGGCGGGCACGAAGCGTGGCGCTACACGCTCATGTCAGGCGTCATCCCCGCGATACCGGTGATGATCATTCGCCCGTTCCTGCCCGAGTCGCCGATCTGGCGCGAGCGCAAACAGAAGGGCACGCTGAAACGTCCCAGCTTCGGCGAGCTGTTCACACCACGCTTCATGCGCACGACGATCGTGACGACGATCATGATGGCGGCGGTGTATGGCGCCGCCTTCGGCGCCATCCAACAGATGCCGCGCATCGTCCCCGGCCTCGAGGACGTGCGCACACTCCCGCGCCAACAGCAGGAACAGACAATCAGCGGCGTGCAGAGTTATCAAGAGATGGGCGGTCTGGCCGGACGCGTTCTGCTTGCGTTTCTCGCTGCCAGGATTCTGAGCCGGCGAAAGCTGCTTCACGTGTTTCAGATTCCGGCGGTGATCGCGCTGCCGCTGCTCTTCTTCTTCGTGCCATCAGGGGGCGTCGACCTGGCGCGCTGGGGCATCTTCCTGGTCGGCCTGTTCGTGATTGCGCAGATGAGTTTCTGGGGCAACTATTTGCCGCGCGTCTATCCGACCTATCTGCGCGGCACCGGTGAGAGCTTTGCGGCCAACGTCGGCGGACGCATGATCGGCACCTTCGCCGCACTGCTGACGACATCGCTCGTCGCCAGCATGCCGGGTGCGTCGGTGCCGCTGAAGCTGGCGTTCGCGGCGGCGCTGGTCGGCACCGCCGCGTGCGTGATCGGGTTCGCGGCCAGCTTCAGCCTGCCCGAACCAGAGAAGGAAGACCTACTGGACTAGATTCGGCGCCAGCGGGTTGGCGAGGAACATCGTCGACACCAAGCTGACGACGAAGAAGATCACGATCGTGGCGAGCACGACGACGACCGTGTATCCGATCGCCTTGTCCTGCGGACACTTCATCAGCTTGGGCAACCCAAGATAGAGCACGTAGAGCGTGTACAACGCGCCGAGGATCGCCAGCACTGAGAGCGCCGGGATGATTTGAAGAATGCCCGCCACCCACGCCGCGGTGGGCGCATATGTCGCCACCTTCATCGCCTGCGTGTTGTTCTTCTGCGCGCCGAACGTCGGTGCCAGTGCATCGATCACGAACCCGCACACCACCACGCCCACCACGGTCAGCACGACGCTCAGTATCGCCACCACAAGACCGTTGACGAACGGCGCGCGATACGTCCCGCCGACGAACGGCAGCGAGACGCCAACGATCGAGCGGCCGATGAACGCGGCCACCGCGTTGACCACCGCGAGCGGCACGACGTAGCCGGTGATCAGCCCTGACGTCGACGCATGCTCGTGGTCGATGACCGACCATTCCGCGTCTGGCGAGAGACAGATGTTCTTGACGCGCTCGATGATGCTTCGGCTTGCCGCGCTATCGACCATGCTCATGTGAACCTCGCTCGGGAGACTATACTCGCGCCGGACCCCTGGGTACCCGGATTACGCGCCATCGCGCAATTTTTTGGCTCATACGAGGGCAAAGTTGCGTTGCCGCTTAGCGGGCGGTGTAGGCCGGGCCTGGTCTCTAGGCCCGGCGGAAGTGACGCGAGAGGGTGGTTCGTGTCCGCGCTCGCCGGGCCTGAAGAACAGGCCCGGCCTACACTGTCTCTGTTAGGCTCTCGAACTGAGGAGAATCACGTTGAAGAACAGGGGACGATCTTCGAACGGGCTCTCGCGGCGGCGCTTTCTGGGCACCGCGGCAAGTGCGGGCATGGCGATCGCGGCCATGCCCGACGAGATCGCGCGCGCGCAGCAGGCTCCGCCCGCTGCGACGCCCCCGCTCGCGCCGCAGCAGGATCTCAATCTCGTCAACGGCCGCATTCACACCTTCGATGCGCGGAACAGCATGGCGACCAGCGTGTCGATTCGCAACGGCCGCATCGCGAGCGTCGGCAACACCGCGCCGCCGCGCACGCCGAACACCCGCATGATCGATCTGCGCGGCCGCACCGTGGTGCCCGGTCTCGTCGAACCGCACATTCACAGCGTCAGCCTGGCCAATCGCCCCGGCTATCACACGATCCTGGAGAACACGACCTCCCTTCGCGAGGTGCAGGAGGCACTCGCGGCGCGACGGAAGAACGTGCCCGATGGCCAATGGATCACGTCGATGGGCGGCTGGCATCCCAATCAGTGGAAAGAGCATCGTCATCCAACGCTGAAAGAGTTGGATGAGGCGGTACCGGATCGCCCGGTGCTGCTCTACGAGCGCTTCACCGGGCCGGCGGTGACCAACAGCCTTGGCAAGAAGTTCTTCGATGCCGCCGACGCCGGAGCCCCTGTGCATCCCGCTATCAAGAAGATCGCAGTGAGTGAGACCGGTGCGATTGCGCCGGCAGGGTTTGCCGGAGGCGGGCCGTCGGCGAGCGCCCTGTTCCTCTTACGCCGCATCCAGACGTTCGACGACAAGCGGCGCAGCACGATGGACGCGATGACGTACTCGGCTCGCGTCGGGCTGACCTCGCATCTCGATCAGGTGCTCTTCCCCACTCCCGGGCCACTGCACCCGGATCAGATTTTGTCGAACCTCGATCAGTACCGCATGTACGACGCGTGGCTGGCGCTGCATCGTGAGGGCAAGACGTTCATCCGGCTGCAGATGAACTTCCTGCAAAACCAAGCCGACCCTGCGCTGCCGGAACTGAAGGAGCGGCTCCGCAACCAGTTTCAGTATTTCGGCGACGACATGCTGATGACCGGATCGATCGGAGAGTGGGCGGCGCCGCTCGGCAGCGGAGCTGTGTGGCGTGAAGCGCAACGACTCGTCGCGCAGGCCGGATGGCACAACGAGAACAGCGTGCAGAACCTGGCCGCACTCACGCAAGTCGTCGACGCCTACGAGGCGGTGAACAAGGAGTTCGACATCACGAAGTTGCGATGGGTTGTGCATCACGTGCCCGAGGTCAACGCCGATCTCCTCAACCGGCTGAAGGCGCTTGGCTGCGGCGTGGAGATGGGTGCGTTCAGATGGGTGACGTCGAGCGATCCGAAAGTGGTGACCGGGCCGCCGTTCCGCACCATCGTCGATCACGGTATTCAGGTGGGCATTCACGGCGACGGCGTCCACATCGCGCCGCTCAATCCCTGGCTGCACATCTATTACGCTGTCACCGGCGTCAACTCGTTCGGCGATCAGGTGAACGCCAACCAGCACTTGACGCGACAGGAAGCGCTGCGCCTGTTCACGCGCGACAACAGCTGGTTCCTGCGCATGGAAGACCGGATCGGAACCATCGAGACCGGCAAGCTCGCCGATCTCGTCGTGCTCGATCGCGATTACTTCACCGTGCCCGACGTGCAGATCAAACAGATCACCTCGCTGCTGACCATCGTCGACGGCAGGATCGTTCACAACGCGGGGGTTGCGTGAAGCGCTCGCTCATCGTCGCTCTCGTCGTTCTCTGGATAGCGACGACGTACGCGCAGGAGTCGCCGGCCTCTCGCTACTGGGCACAGTGGCGAGGACCTCAGTCCACCGGCGTCTCGACAACCGCCGATCCACCGGTCGAGTGGAGCGAGACGAAGAACATCCGCTGGAAGGTCGAGATCCCAGGGCGAGGTTCCTCGTCGCCGATCGTCTGGGGCGATCGCGTGTTCGTGACGACGGCCGTGCCCGCGGCAATCACCGGCGCGGCACAACACGCACCGCGAGGCGGTGCGAATCCGCGCGGGATGCATCGATTTGTCGTGATGGCGATCGATCGCAAGACCGGCAAGCCGATCTGGGAGCGCGTCGCGCGCGAGCAGGAGCCGCACGAGGGCTCGCATTTCGACAACGGCACGTGGGCATCGGGTTCGCCGATCACGGACGGCCAGCACGTCTTCGCATACTTCGAGTCGTTCGGTCTCTACGCCTACGACATGAACGGCACACTGCTCTGGGAAAAAGACCTCGGCGACAAGCGCATGCGCAATCAGTTCGGCGAGGGATCGACGCCCGCGTTGCACGGCAACACGCTCGTCATCGTCTGGGATCAGATCGGCGGCGAGTCGTTCATCGTCGCGCTCGACACGCGTGATGGGAAGGAACTGTGGCGCGTACCACGCAAGGAAATTGACACGTGGGCCACACCACTCGTCCTCGACGTGAATGGCCGCGCACAGGTCATTGTTCCAGCCATGCAGCGCATCCGCAGCTACGACCTCCAGAACGGCCAGATCGTGTGGGAGAGCGATGGGCTGACGATGAATCCGATCCCGTCTCCCGTGTACGCCGATGGCCTGGTGTTTCTGATGAGCGGGTTCGCCGGCAACGATCTGAAGGCGATCCGTGTGGCCGACGCCAAGGGCAACATCGACGGCACCAGCGCGATCGCGTGGACGCTTGATCGCGACACGCCGTACGTGCCCTCGCCAGTGCTGCTCGACGGCGTGCTCTATTTCCTCAAGTCCAACTCGGGCATTCTGACCGCCGTCGATGCGAAGACCGGCACACCGCACTACGCGAATCAACGGCTCGACGGCGTCCCGAACGTATTTGCCTCACCTGTTGCGGCAAAAGGGCGCCTCTATTTCCCCGGGCGCGAGGGCACCACCATCGTCATCCGGTCGGGACCGAAGTACGAGGTCCTCTCCAAGAACGC
>Ga0075433_10000041_pt1 | contig 52354 bp, 43 predicted proteins | sample RhiMethybrSRZTD2_FD_75299 | JGI IMG/M metagenome (GOLD analysis project Ga0075433, IMG submission 75299) | Populus rhizosphere microbial communities from Tennessee, USA - Rhizosphere MetaG P. TD hybrid SRZTD2 | ecosystem: Host-associated > Plants > Roots > Rhizosphere > Soil | place: USA... | reverse complement strand
CGAGAGCTTTGCCGGTCAGCTCGACATGCTGGCCGCGCGGGGGCGCCGGTTCGTCGACCTCGACCTGCTGCTGGCCTGGCTAGACGGGCGAGCCCCGCTGCCGAAAAAGGCGACCCTGGTCAGCTTCGACGACGCCTACGCCAATCTGCTCCCCGCCGCGGTCGAGGTCCTCTCGCGGCGCGGGATCCCGGCGGTGGTCTTCGCGGTCAGTGGCCAGGTCGGGGGCACGAACGAGTGGGACCGCCACCTCGGGGCCGGGACTCTGCCGTTGCTCGACGCCGACGGACTGCGGGCCCTGATCGACGCGGGGATCGAGATCGGTTCCCACAGCGTCAGCCACAGCCAGCTGACCAAGGTCGGCGCCGACCGGGTGGAGGCGGAGGTGCGCGACTCCGCCGACCAGCTCGAGGGGGCGGGGCTGCCCCGCCCGCGCGCCTTCGCCTACCCACACGGGGAATGGAACGGGGAGGCTGCCGCGGCGGCGGCGAGGGTGGGATACGCCGTGGCGTTCACGATCGACCACGGCCGGATCGAAGCGGGGTGCAACCGCTACGCGCTGCCGCGGGTCGAGGTGCTGGCAAGCGACAGCCACCGCTCGCTGCGGGTGAAGCTGGCGACGGCGGGCTGGCCGGACCGCCTCCGAGATCCGCTCCTGAAGCTGCTGGGGACGAAACGATGAGGCGGAATCGGGCCGCACGCAAGGCTGCGCAGATCCTCGGCTGGCGGGCGGTCATCCCGGCGCTGCGGACTCGCGCGAAGCGGCGCCTCCCGCCCCTCACGCCGGGCGCGGCGACCGTCGTCACGGTGAACTGGAATTCGTGGCCATACCTCGAGGTGTTGATCGACGTCGTGCGGCGGCGCAGCCCGGCTTCGACCGCGATCGTCGCCGTCGACAACGGCTCAGAGGATGGGTCGCGGCAACGGATCTCCGCGACCGCGGGGGTGGACGGCCTGTTCTTGCCGGTCAACGTCGGCCACGAGCTGGCGATGGACCTCGGGATCCTGCTGGCCGAGACCGAGTTCGTGGTCGCCCTCGACGTCGATGCCTTCCCGCTTCGCGACGACTGGCTGGAGCGGCTCCTCGCCCCCCTCTCGGAGGGAGCCCAGATCTCCGGCGCCCGGCTCAACCGCAAGTACGTCCACCCCTGCTGCTGGGCGATGCGAAAGGCGAGGTTCGTCGAGCAGGGGCACTCCTTCCGCGCCCACTACCAGCCCCGTGCGGAGGGAAGGGACGCGTCGGGCGACGTCGGCGAGGAGATCTCCGCCGCGGAGGCGCCCAACCTGCACTTCTTCGAAGTCAGCAGCCAGAGGGGGCCGGGGGACGTTGGGACCGTCTTCGGCGACCTCGTCTACCACAACTTCTACGCGACTCGGTTCAACGCGACCTCGGAGCAAACGCTCGACGGCGTCGTCGCCAGCGATGACCCGGCGCGAGCCTGGGACGAGGCGCTGGAGCGGTACGTCTATTGATCCGGACGGCGCCCCACAGCGAAGATCGCGTTCGGCCTGCCCCAGGCGATGCCGAGATGCTCCAGGCGCACCGCCGCCGCGAGGAACGGGAAGGCGAGCAGGCGGATCGGGAGCGCCGAGCCCTTGATTCGATCCCGGATCTCCTGGGCCGCGGCGGCGAGGCTCCGGTAGGTCCCCTTCGATTCCACCCCCTCCAGACCGATACGGCTGAGGACCGCGCTCAGCTCCTCAGCGCTGTAGCCCTGACGCACCTGCTCTCGCCAAGTAGTGGCGCTGCCGGGCAGGACGGGCTTCCAATCGCGATCGGGGACCTGCACCGCGAGAAGCCCGCCGGGCGAGAGCGCCGCGAACATCGTCCGCAGGGCGCCCTCGTCGTCGGGGATCTCGCTCAGGCACTCGAGCGCGATCACCGCGTCGAAGCCGGAGACCGGAAGGGGTCGCAGCAGGTCCGCGGCCTGGAAGCTGACGTTGCCGAGACGGCGCGACTCCGCCCTGGCCCTAGCCCCGGAGAGCATGTCATCGCGCAGGTCCATCCCGACCAGGGCCCACTCCCGGTGCTGCCCGGCCAGCGCCAGCGAAAGGAGGCCATCGCCGCAGCCGGCGTCGAGGACCCGCAGTGGGCGCCCGCCGGCGTAGGAGCGAAGCTCGCGCTCGGCGAGCTTGAGGCGCAGGCGGCGAGCCGGGGCCATCAACGCCAAGCGCTCCTCGAGGATGGCCCGCAGCCTGCCGAAGACGTTCACCACCCCATCATTTCCAACTCCGCGGCGGCGGCATGAGGGACGGGCTGAATGGCGACTGGTGCGACGCGCCCTGGCGCACCCGCCTTCTGCGTCGGCTGGGGATTCCCGCCGTACTCCTGGCGCCGCTGGCTTCCCGCTCCCGGAAGTGGTCGAAGCTCGCGGACGACCTCGCACACTGGAAGGAGGTGCGGGCAAAAGTCGCTCCGGAGGAGTGGCGGCGGCTGACCAGCTCCTACTCGGTCCTCGTCTACCACCGCTTCGCCGGCGAACTGAAGCCGGGACAGGAGCGGATCGACATCTCTCCGAAGCGCTTCTTCCGTCAGCTGTGCGTCCTGCGCCTGCTCGGCTTCAGGCCGCTGCCGCTGCAGGAGCTGGTCGAGTTCCACCGTGGCGAGCGCAACGACCTCCCGCGCCGCCGCTTCGCGATCACCGTCGACGATGCGATGGCCGATGCGATCGCCCCCTTGAAGCGAGCCGCCGGCCTGGCGCCCCAGCTCTACGTGCCGACCGCCGAGCTCGGCGGCAGCGCCCACTGGATCGACGGCGAGCCGGTCGCCGACTGGGATGAGGTGCGCGACCTCGCGGCGGCCGGCGTCGCGATCGGCTCGCACACCCGCCGTCACCGCAAGCTGACGCAACTGGGCTCCGCCGAACGCGAGGCTGAGCTGGCCGGGTCCCTTGTCGAGCTTCGCGAGCAGGTCCCGGAGGCGGCGCCAGTGCTCGCCTACCCCAACGGCGACCATGACGACGCCGTTTGCGAGGCTGCCGCGGCGGCCGGCTACGAGGCCGCCTTCACCACCGAGAAGGGCCGCAACGGGGCGGGCACCGATCCCTTGCGGCTGCGCCGGGTCAGCGTCCACGGCACGGACGGGGCGCCGGCTGTGCTTTGGAAGGTGGTCACCGGCGAAGCGCTGCCCCGCCTCTGGACTCGCCTGCGGCGCTACTAGGCCCGCTGCAGCTCCTCTTCGATCAGGCCCAGGAACACGGAGCCGCGCAGGGCATCGGGCGTCGGTGTGCCCGGCGTCTCGAGCTGGAGGTGGCGATAGTCGCTGCGACTGTGGACGATCCAGCAGAGGAGGCGCAGGCGGCGGAAGTCATCGGGGATGATCTCGAGCGCGGTGAGGTACTCGTCGATCGCCTTGCTCGCGACCCGGCCGTGAGGGGTCGAGGGATCGAGGGATTGGGCGTAGGACTCGCGAGTTCGACCGCTCTCGATCGAGTGGTCGAGCACGAAGGCGCAGTTGGCGAGAAAGTAGACGAGGTCCAGCACGGGGAGGCCCTCCGGCTCGGCCGCTTCCCAGTCGAGCAGGATCGACTCGCCCGCGGCGGTGAGGAGAACATTCCAAGGGGAGCAGTCGCGGTGCTCGATCGCGGGCGCCGGCTCCCCAATGCCGCTGAGCAGATCTCGAGCGGTTGCGATCGCCTCCGGCTCGAGAACCGGCTCGAAGGCGCGCTCGAACCACCCGAGCGGCTCCTCGACGAGGCGCTCCCGCCAGCGGGGGTCGGCCGCGCCTCCCCCCCTGCCGAGCTCGATCAAGACGCGGGTGACGCCCATCGCCAGCTCCTCGAAATTCCCGGGGTCGATGACGTCGAGCATCGAGCACCCCTCCATCGCCTCCTCCACGAGGGCGAGGCGACCGTCGCGACGGCCCTCTCCCCGCAGGCCCGGGACTCCTGGGAGGGCGGGACGCTCGGCGTTAAGACGGCGCAGGACGGCGGCCTCTCGTTCGAGTCCGGGCTCCGCCTCGGCGACGCGGGCGAACTTCACAGCCGCGCTCGGCGTCTCGATTCCGCTCTCGAAGGCGAGGCCGACGGCCTTGTTGATGCTGCGGTGGCCGCCGGTGAGCAGCAGCAGCCGCGCCGAGGGGGAGAGCGGGAGCTCATCGTCCGGGGCTGCGCCGGGAGGACGACCGACCACGTGGATGGGCGCCAGCAGGCCGGCGCCCTTGGCGAAGCGCCACAGCCAGCGGAGGACGGCGCTCACCGCCGAACCCCTCTGCCTGCTCTTCAGCAGGTAGCGGACCGCCTCGGGAGAGTCGAGCGGCAGCCAGAACTGCGGCGGGCGATGTGGCCACGGCCCGGCCCAGTAGACCCGGACGTCTTCGAAGCCATTCGCCTGTAACCGCCTGCGAGCGCGGCGGGCGCCGCCGAGCCGGGGCAGCCTCCAGCCGTCAAGCAGCTTGCCACCCGCCAGCAGGAAGCGCCAGTCACGGCGGCGCAGGATCGGGTTGCGCCGGGACTCTGGCAGGCATTCCATCGTCTCCGCCGGGGTCGACGGTCCACCCTCCCCCAGCAGCTCCGCGTACGTTCCCGTCACCCGCTTCGCCATCTGCTCCCGCGTCAGATCCCGCTCCACCCGCTCGCGGGCGCGAGCGGCGTAGGTGTCGCGCAGCTCGGGATCGCCGAGCAGCAGCTTCAGTGCCGCCGCCAGCCCATCCGCATCTCCCCGAGGCACCAGCAAGCCGCTGTGGCCGTCGTCGATCAGCTCGTCGGTGCCACCGATCGCCGAGCTGACGATCGGAGCCCCTGCCGCCATCGCCTCCAACACCGCCAGCGAAGACCCCTCGTAGAGCGAGGGCAGGGCAAAGACGTCGCAGGCGGCAAGGAGCTGGGGGATGTCATCGCGCCGGCCGAGGAAGCGGACCCGATCGGCGATCCCCAGCCGTCTCGCGAGCGCTTCGAGCGCCCCACGGTCCGGCCCGTCGCCGGCGAGGGCGAAGACCGCGTCGGGGACGTTGGCGATCGCCTCGAAGAGGACTGGGTGTCCCTTCTGCTCGTTCAACCGTGCCGACGTGAGCACGAGCGGACGCCCCTCTCCTCCTCCCAGCTCCTCGCGCAGCCCCGCCGGCGCCTCCACCTCGAATCGCTCGAGGTCGACGGCGTTATGGACGACCTCGATCTTCTCGGCGGGCCAGCCGAGGTGCTCGATGAGCTCCGCGGCGATGTCGCGCGAGACGGCGATGTAGCGATCGACCCCGCGCGCAAGTGCCCGCAGTTGCCAGTAGGCGGAGCGGCCAGGCGGCTCGTACCCGCCCACCTGTACCGTGCCCAGCACCGCCGGCACCCGCGCCAGCACCGCCGCTGCCAGGGCGTACTTCGCCGCCACCGGCGAGCTCATGTGGGCGTGGAAGACGTCGGGGCGCTCGCGCCGCAGCAACCGCGCCAGGGCCGGCGCCCGCCGGGCGCCCGTCAACCCCAGAGGCATCGGATCGATCTGCCGCACGGGCACCTCCAGCGCGGCGGCGCGTTCGGCCAGCGGCTCGGTTCCCGGCACATCGTCGATCAGCAGCGTCGGGCGCCACGCGGCGCGGTCGAGCGATTCGAGCAGCATGAACATCGCATTCTCGGCCCCGCCGAGAACGCGGCTATCGGTGTAGAAGAAGGTCGATCGGGCCACGCCTGAGCTCACCGGCAAGCTTCGACAGCTCGCCTCCGTCGTTTGATTCGCGCAGCGCAGCCTCCACCCCTGCCCAGAAGGCGAAGTCCAGCACCGGCCGGTAGAAGAGCGGGAAACGCCAGCAGCCGCCCCGCTCCAGCGCCGAGGCGAGCGTGAAGACGAAGCCGGCGGTGGCCGGCCGCCGCCTGGCCGCCCAGAGGAGGACCGCCCGCGCCGCCAGCCAGGACCGGGAGCCGTCATAGGGCGCCGCCAGCCGCAGGTCGGCGAAGACCTCGGGGTGACCGCGAGCCAGCAGCACCGTCGTCCGCCCTTTCTCGAGCGTGTCCCGCTGCAGGCCGACCAGGTCCTTGTCGTACGTCTGATAGGCGAGCGCCTCGGGGTCGTAGCCCAACTTGACCCCGGCCTTGCGCAGCCGCAGCGCGAACTCGACGTCCTCATTGCCGTAGATGCCGAACGACTCGTCGAAGCCGCCGACCTCGCGCATCGCCTCCGTCCGCAGCGAGGCGTTGCCGGTATAGAAGGAGCGAGGCAGGGCGAGGTGAGCCGGGTCGGAGAGGCGGGAGAGGTGAAGGTCGAACTTGTCCTTTACGTACCGCGCCGCGTGCGAACTCCCCTCCCCCAACTCGACCGGGACGGCGCCGAGAACGCAGCGGCGGGAGCCCGGCGGATGGTGGGAGCGGTGCCGCTCGACGAACCCCTCGACCACCCGCATGTCGTCGTCGAGGACGATCGTCACCTCGCCCCTTGCCGCGGCGAGGGCGGCGTTACAGGCGGCCGCCCTCCCCCTACCCGGCGGCGAGACCCGGCGCAGCTGATAGGGCGGCGCGAGCTCTTCCAGCATCTCGACCGTGCCGTCGGTGGAGGCGTCGACCGAGACGACCACCTCGTAGGAGCCGTGGTCGGCGCTCTGGCGCGCGAGCGACTCCAGCGCCGACCGCAACGCTTCCCGTCGCTGATGCGTCGGGACGATCACGCTGACCGTAGGCGCCTCAGCCACCGCGCGGCCCCTCTCGCTCGGCCCGCGCCTCTTCGTACACCGCGGTAAGCCGCTCCGCCCAGGCCTCGGGACTGTGATGGCGCTCGGCGAAGGCGCGCGCCCTCTCCCCCAGCCGAAACCGTCGCTCGTCGTCTTCCAGCAGCGCCGCCGTAGTCGACGCGATTTGCGCCTCGCCATCGGCGACGGCGAGTGGCGGCTCCTCCCCGAACCCGGTGTAGCCCTCGCAGCCGCGGGCGGTGGTCACCACTGCCTTGCCCGCCGCCATCGCTTCCAGGACCTTCATCCGCATCCCGCCTCCCGTCCGCACCGGCGCCATCACGACCGCCGCCTCCTCCAGATACGGGAGGACGCTGGGCGCGTCGGCCACCAGCTCGACATGCGCCCCGGCCAGCTCCCGCACCTCGGGCGGCGGAGCGGCGCCGACGATCCGAAGCCTGGCCTTGGGGTTGCGCTCCAGCACCGCGGGCATGATCTCCCGCGCCAGCCAGATCGCCGCGTCGCGGTTCGGCGGGTGGGCGAAGTTGCCGACGAAGAGCACGGTGCCGGGGACCTCGCTAGCCGGGTTCGCCCGCGGCGGCAGCACAAGTCCAAAGGGATCGACCCGCACCTTCGGCGCCACGTCCGGGGCGAGGTCGGCGACCGTGTCGGCGTCGCGCCGGCTGAACACCTGGACGCGGTCGAAGCGCCGCCAAGCGTCTACCTGGAAGCCCTGCCAGCGCCGCCAGTCGAGCTCCTCGAACGCCCATCCGGGCCAGCGGCTCGGGGGGCCGGCATGCCAATCGACCGGGCGCGGCCGCAGCACCTCGTGATGCGTGAAGACGGTGGGAATCCCAAGCGGGTATCGGAATACCGACATCGCGCTGTCTTCGACCGCGACCACGTCGAAGCGGCGCTCGGCAGCGAGGCGATCGAGGACTCTCTGGATCTCCGGCGCGGCGAACCAGACAGTCCGCCAGGGCCAGCGGCCGCGGGCCCAGGTCGCCGCGAGCCGCAGCTGCCGCCGGCGTCGGCGCAACCCGGGCGGCGGTCGGCGGCGGTCGGCGACGTGAACCTCGCCCTCCGCCCGCAACCGCCGCACCGCCTCCTCTTCCCCGGGCTCGTCCCCGACGGCGGTGACCAGCGTCACCTCATGCCGCCGACGCAGGCCCAGGAGTTCGGCGTGAAGAAGAAGGGGGATCGCCCCCGCCCCGTCTGCCTGCGGCGGGACCGGTGCGACCAGGAGAACCCTCATCCGGCGACGAGCACATCGAGGTAGGCCTGCTCGAAGCGCGGGATCACCGACGTGGCGGCGAAGGAGCGAGCGCGCTCGCTTGCCACCCGGCTGTACTCATCGCGGCGCTCGGGATCTCCGATCAGCTGCTTCATCGCCGTCTCCAAAGCGTCGACGTCGCCCTGCGGCACCAGCATCCCGGCGTTGTCGCCGATCATGTCGACATGGCCGCCGGGCGTGGTCCCGATCACCGGCTTGCCGCGGTTCATCGCCTCGGCGACGGTGGCGCCGAAGGGCTCCGGCCACAGGGAGGGCATCACCCCGAACATCGCCCGATCCCAGGCGGCCATCACCGCCTTGTGGGGGACGTCGGTGAGGACCACCGCCTCCGGCGGGAACTCGCCCGGGGAGTCGCGCTCGTAGGTGCCCATCAGGACCAGGGGCGGCGGCGACTCCAGTCGTCTGTAGGCGTCGAACAGGGTCTCCAGCCCCTTGACCTTGCGGAAGGCGCCGACATAGAGGATGAAGGGCTCGGTCGGGAGTCGCGACAGGTACGGGGAGACTTCGGCGTCGGAGCTGTCGACCGGCTCGTCGGGAGCGACGTCCTGGAAGCTCGGGATCGTCACCTGGACCAAGCCGGACGGGGGGCCGTCCGGCCCGAACAGGTGGCGGCTGGTGACCTCCTGGACGAAGGTGCTGACGCTGTGCAGGCCGGTCATCTTGCGAGCCAGCAGCGGCCGGAATAGATACATGCTCGCCGTCGCGGGGAGGCCCTTCGAGGCCGTCCCGTAGTAATCGCTGGCGCAAGCGGCGCACTTCAGCGGCGCCGGCCCCTCGCACGGCTCGCCCTTGCGCAGCAGCGTCCGGTTGGCGCAGAAGTACCCGTAGTCGCGGGCCGAGATCAGCAGCGGGATCCGCTTGCGGCCCATCGCCACCGCGACCGAGAATGCGAACCAGCCGTAGGCGTGGATGACGTCCGGCTTGAACCCGGCGATCAGCCGCCGCAGGCCGGCGATGGTGACCGGGTCGGGGAACGGGGGCTGGTGGCGCTGCTCGTCGTTGCGGATCAACGAGCGGACAGCGGTGCGCATCTGGCGCATCCGATGGACGGTCACGTGCCCTTCCCAGTCGAGCGGCGGCAGGCCGCCGTGCCAGGTGGTGGCCACCGCGACGTCGTGCCCGCGCTCGGCCATCCCGGCAGCGAGCAACCGCGTCTGCCGGTGGGCGCCGCCGATGAACGGCGGGTAGTGGTCGGTAGCCATGAGGAGGCGCATCAGCGCTGCCATCTTTCCAGTAGGCGGTTGAATCCGGCGCGCCTGCCGGGAAAGAGAAAGAGCTCGGCGAGCAACCGCGCTGGCCGCCTCGGCACGACCGCCTCCAGCGCAAACCAAGCCAGCAGCAGCGCCTTCATCGGCGCCGAGACGTCAAAGCGGCGGCGGATGGCGCGCAGCGCGTCCGGCAGCAGAGCCCTGCGCCGGTCGCCGGGAACCGGGTGGCGCTCCGGCTCCAGCCGCAGCGAGACAAGCCGATTGGCGAGGTCGGCGCAGGAGAGGATCGGCTGCGGATGCTCCAGCCCGAGCTCGTCGGCCAGCGCTTCCAGTGCGCGGGTGGTGGCGCCGGCGAAGACGATCGCTTCCCGCATGTGCCCGAGGTCGATCCCGTCACGCGCGAGCTCGTAGGCGTTGCCGCCGTGGACGCGGTACTCGGCGCACACCTCCTCCAGCAGTGCCGCCTCGCCGAGCAACGCCGTCAGGTGGACCAGGTACCAGTCGGCGCCGCTGCGTGGGTAGTCCGACTCCGGGATCGGCAGGATCCTCCGCACCGCCTCGGCTCGGAAGCCGGTGCCGCCACCCGGCAGCCAGGGAAGGTCGAAGGGGAAGGCGAGCTCGGCCCGGCGCTGGTCTCCGACCGGCGCCCGCAGGTGCCCCGCCGGCTTGACCACGCCGGTAGCCGTGCCGGCGGCGTCGATGATCGCCATCGGGAACTGGACCTTGGAGAGCTCCGGCGCCGCCGCGAAGGCGGCCGCGACCCGCTCGGCCGCCTGCGGTCGCAGCACGTCGTCGGCGTCGAGGACGAGGAGGACCTCCCCGAGGCAGCGCTCCAATCCCGCGTTCAAGGCCGAAGCCTGCCCGCCCTGCTCCTTCAAGACCACCTCGACCCGGTCTGCGTAGCTGCGCAACACATCACGTGACCCGTCGGTGGAGCCGTCGTCGACGACGACCACATGAACCTTGGGATGGGTCTGCGAGCAGGCGCTCTCGAGAGCCTCGGGGAGGAAGCGCCCGTAGTTGTGGTTGGTGACGACGACGTCGACGGCAGGTGGATTCGTGCTCAAGGGAAGGTCTTCTTCCGCGGCAGCCAACTCGTCACCTGGCGGTAGAGGAGCCCTGGTCTCTCCTCCCGATAGAGGGACGCAACCACATGGGTCCTGCCGTTTGCTTCGCGCGGAACGTCGATTTCGTAGATGCGTTCCTCCCCCGGATCGAGGTCGACCCGGTAGGCCTTCGACTGGTTTTCCCCGAGGCCCACCTTGAGCCTGTAGGAGGCGGGGTCCTGTTCGTTGCTAATGACGCCAACCGCCACGGCGGCTTCGGCTGAATCGGTCGGAAGCATCCAAAGCGCCGTGTAGCCGGCGGCGTTCTTGGCAGGGAGCGGCTTTTGAGCGAGGACCAACGCCGCAACCCCGATCAAGACGGCGAGGGAGGCGAGGGCGATGCTGCCTGCCGGCGGGCGAGCGGGCATGGCGAGGGCCGCGCCTCGGGGGGGCGCCGGTTCACGCCGCAGCGCTGCCCCCATGCAGGCGGCGATCACCACCACCGGCAGCAGCACTGCCCAACTCGCGGTCCTCAGTCCAAGGGGGAAGATGTTGAGCACGAAGGCGCTCAGGACCAGGACCATCAGGCTGGTCCCGACGCTGAGCGTCAACCGCTTCGGCAGCGCCGACTCCTGCGAGCCGAAGGCGACGGCGACGATCGCGTAACCGGGCAGGAAGAGGGTAAGCGGCGGGGCCGCGACGAGACGCACGACCTCCCACGGCACCAACGCCGCAACCAGAGCACAAAGCACAGCCGCGGCGCAAGCCCGCTCCAGGTCCCGGTGCCCCCTCACGGCCGGTCCCTCAGGTTGAAGAGGACGAGGTGGCCACTGTTCCAGACGCGGCCAACGGGGATGCGGGTGAACTTGTGGACGACCCCCTGCTCGCGCGACTCGGTCCCGTACTGCCCGGGCACCGAGAAGAACACGCCGCGCAAGGTGTCTTCCGAGATGCGACGGCGGTCGGCGACCACGAAGGGCAGGTGGTGTCGCTCGAGCAGCGGCAGCTGCCACACCGCCAGCTCCGGTTCATCGACGATGTCTTCGACGTCCGGGCCCTGGCCGCTGAAGGCGACCTGGCCTCCCGGCTCGAGCAGCATCCGTGCATCGGATTCCGGCGCGGCGAAGCGGCTGCCGTCGAGGTGCTTCCTGGCGAATTCGCCGAGGGCCAGCGACTCGGAGTCGATCTCGCCTCCGTTCGCGGTCGCCTGCAGCGGCCGCGTCAGCTGGATGTCCCAGGGCCAGCCGGAGATCGCGCCGCCGACCAGCACGATCCCGAGGGCGCCGGTGAGGAGGAGGCGCCTGCGCATCGGGCGCTGGCCTCGGTGCAGCAGCTCGGCGCCACCGTAGATGCAAACGAAGGCGAGGCCGATGAAGAAGTACCCGCCGGCTCGGTTCCCGGTCTCCCAGGCAGCCGGGGCGAAGCGCAGCGTCAGCGCCGCGAAGAAAGCGATCGCGCCGGCGCAGAAGAGGAGGACGAGGGGCCTTTCGCGTTCGTGCCGCCAGACCTGGCGCAGGCCGACGAGCGCGCCGACGCCCAGCACCGCGACTGCCAGCAGGGCCACGCCGCGGGCCGGCAGCGGCGTCGAGGCGACCGTCTCGGCCGCGGTCGAGGCCTGGTGGAAAAGCGTCCGCGGCGCCGATTCGCCCGTGGCGGTGTTCCAGATCGCCTTCACCGCCTCCTCAAAGACCGGGAAGAGGTAGCCGGTGGTCGAGCGGGCGGCGATCAGCAGCCACCCAAGAGCGACCCCAACCGACAACAGGGCAAACGGCCACGGGTTCGGTCTTTCGACCTTCATCGCCCGATAGAGGACCGCGAGGGCGACGAAGACGAGGGCGAGCGCGTAGGAAGTGAGGTGGTGGGTGATCGAGATCGCGAGGATGCCGAGCACGATCGGGACCGCCCAAGCGCTTCGCTCCCGCGGCGGCGCCGCGTCCCGTTCGGCGAACGCCATCAGGACCACGACCAGCAGCGGCAGAGAGAGCGACTCGTAGGAGAACTGGGCGCCCCAGAAAAGGAAGTTGGTGGTGCCGGTGTAGACCGCAACTCCGAGGCCGGCGCCGCGGGCGGAGCCGCTGAGGCGGGCGAAGAGGAAGAAGAGCGCCGCCATGAAGGTGAGGCGGGCGACGCCGACGAGGATGGTGCCGGCGACGTAGGTCGAAGCCCCCGTCAGCATCGTCAGCGCCGAGGTCGCCCCCTCCAGGCCGGGGTAGTAGGGCGAGGTCGGGATCGCCGGGTTGAAGTGGTAGAGGTGGTTGTACTTCTCGATGTTGTGGACGTTGAAGGCGTGGACGAACTCGTCGGGGAAGGTGAAATAGATCGAGTCGTGCACGACCTTGACGCAATAGAGCGCCAGGCCCAGCAACAGGACCAAGGCGAGGCGCTCGCGGCAGGTAGGGCGCGTCGCGGTGAGCCGGAAGAAGATCGGCAGGGCGATGACCAGTAGGCCGACCCAGTAGATCAGGGGGCTAGGCGCCAGCGTCGCCCGCGAGAGCGCGTTGGCGAGCGAGCAGAGGAAGAGGCCGATCGCGGCGGAGAGCGCGATCACCGGCAGGGATTCGAGGCGAGCCCGCACCATGAGATCTTCTGGTCGGCTTTCGCCCATAGACCCCATAGCCCTGCACGGGGACGGCCGGGGCGCCGGCGGCGCCCCGAGCCGTTGCGGCGGCCTCAGCCCAACCGCTGTTCGAGCGCCTCTAGCTGCGCGCCGATCTCAGCCGGCAGTTTGTCGCCGAACTTCGCCAGATGTTCCTTTACCTGAGGGAGCTGCTGGCGGACCAGGTCCTCGTCCACGGAGAGGAGCTCCTTCATCGCGTCCTCTGAGATGCCGAGGCCCTCGGTGTCGATCGCTCCTTCGGCCGGCAGCAGGCCGATCGGGGTTTCGACGGCGTCGGTCGCGTCTTCGCAGCGGCGGAAGATCCACTCCAGCACGCGGCTGTTCTCGCCGAATCCGGGCCAGAGGAACTTGCCGTCGGCGTCTTTGCGGAACCAGTTGACGTAGAAGATCCGCGGCAGCTGGGCGCCCCCCCGCTCGCCGACCTTCAGCCAGTGGGCGAAGTAGTCGCCCATGTTGTAGCCGCAGAAGGGCAGCATCGCCATCGGGTCGAAGCGCAGCTCACCGACGTTGCCGGCGGCCGCGGCGGTCTTCTCGGAGGCCATCGTCGCGCCGAGGAAGACGCCGTGCTCCCAGTCGAACGCCTCGTGGACCAGCGGCACCGTGGTCGCGCGCCGCCCGCCGAAGAGGAAGGCGTCGATCGGCACGCCGGCCGGGTCCTCCCACTCCGGGGCGATCGTCGGACACTGCGCCGCCGGGGTGGTGAAGCGGGCGTTGGGATGAGAGGACGGCGTGTCTGAGTCCGGCGTCCAGTCCTCGCCGTGCCAGTCGATCAGGTGCGCCGGCGGCTCCTCGGTCATCCCCTCCCACCAGATGTCGCCGTCGTCGGTCTTCGCGCAGTTGGTGAAGATCGAGTTGCGCTCGATCGTCCGCATCGCATTGGGGTTGGTCTTCTCCCCCGTGCCCGGCGCGACGCCGAAGAAACCGGCCTCGGGGTTGACCGCGTAAAGGCGGCCGTCGTCGCCGAACTTCATCCAGGCGATGTCGTCGCCGATCGTCTCCACCTTCCAGCTAGGCAAGGTGGGGATCAGCATCGCCAGGTTGGTCTTCCCGCAGGCCGACGGGAAGGCGCCGGTCACGTACTTGACCGCTCCCTCGGGCGAGGTCAACTTAAGGATCAGCATGTGCTCCGCCAGCCAGCCTTCGTCGTGCGCCATCGCCGAGGCGATCCGCAGCGCGAAGCACTTCTTGCCCAGCAGAGCGTTGCCGCCGTAGCCGGAGCCGAACGACCAGATCTCCCGCGTCTCGGGGTAGTGGACAATGTACTTGTTGTCCTTGTTGCAGGGCCAGGGAACGTCCTCGACGCCGTCCGAAAGCGGCATCCCCACCGAGTGCACGCAGGGGACGAACTCGCCGTCCTCACCCAGCGCCTCCAGGGCGGCGGCGCCCATCCGGGTCATGATCCGCATCGAGACCGCGACGTAGGCCGAGTCGGTCAGTTGCACGCCGACGTGGGAGATCGACGAGCCGATCGGGCCCATCGAGAAGGGCACCACGTACATCGTGCGCCCCTTCATACAGCCCTCGAAGAGACCGTTAAGGACATCGCGCATCTCAGCCGGGTCGCGCCAGTTGTTCGTCGGGCCGGCGCCCTCCTCATCCTCGGTGCAGATGAAGGTGCGGTCTTCGACCCGGGCCACGTCGGCGGGGTCGGAGAGGGCCAGGTAGGAGTTCGGCCGCTTGGCGTCCGAGAGGCGTTCGAAGGTGCCCGCCTCGATCAGCGCCTGGGCGAGGGAGTCGTACTCCTCAGCCGAGCCGTCGCACCAGTGGACGGCTTCGGGCTGGGTCAGATCTGCGATCTCCCCGACCCAGTCGAGAAGCTTTGCGTGGGTGGTCGGCGCGTCGGCCGCGATGGTTTGGCTCATTCGACTCACTCTACTTATTGGTCTTCAGATCGATCAGGCTGAGATCGGCTCTCTCGTTGCGGATCCTCAGCGTCGCGATCGACTTCCCGCCGTCGGAATATTCGACGGTGCAGGTAAAAGTCGCGCCGGGGGCAACCTCCTGGTCGGACGGGCACTCGACCGCTCTGATCGCCTTGCTCTCCCCCTTCTCGAGGTTCTGCTGGACCGTGTCCTCGAGCTTCACCTGGTCGATCACCGTCGGGCCGCATCCCACGATGAGGATGCCCGCGATGCCCAGCGCGCCAACCGCCCCAATCCGACCTGAAAAGCCCATTCTCCGCTGAGTATCCCTAATCGAAGAGGGATGAGTGAGGGTTGAGCGCCCTGACCTCTTGGTAGTCGCGCACCGCGGCTTCCGCATTGCCCCGCTCGGCTTCGACCCGGGACAGAACCAGCCAGTTTCGCCAGTTCGTCTTCTCCCTCTCGGTCGCCGCCCGGGCCGCGACGGCGGCGGCCGCGTAGTCGCCCTGGATCTCGAGCAGGAGAGCCTGCTGGAGGCGAGGGGACGCGGCACCGGGCTGCACGTTCTGCGCGGTTCGCGCCGCGCGCATCGCCGTGGTGTAGTCGCCCTTGCGGGCGTATGCCTCGCTCTGCCTCACCAGCGCCGAGGAGGCGAGCGGAATGGCGATCGCGACGATCGCGATGCCAGCGACGCAAACGAGTGCGATCCGCGGCAGGGGGTTGAATGCAGCCCCTTCCTGCGACTGGCGCCCACCGCCCGCCAGCAGCAAGGAGGCAAGCAGGAGCAGGGCTATGGACAACACCGGGATCTGCCACACCCAGTCGAAGCCGGCGGTGAGGCAGAAGGCAAAACAGCCCGCCAGCGCCGCCGCGAGCCACGGCCGTTCCCACGGATCGGCCAAGAGGGCACGGCGGGCGCCGGCGATCAGGATCGTCAACAGGAAGGCGACCAGCACGACGAGCCCCGCGAGCCCCAGCTCGCCCAAGGTCTGCATGTAGAGGGAGTGGGTGTCCCGCACGATGTCCGAGTTGGTGCCGTCGCGCGTCCACCAGTACTCGAAGGTGCCGGAGCCGGTGCCGGTCAGGGGCCTGGTGCTGTTCTCCCTGACCGCGGATTCCCAGTACTGAAAGCGGTTCTGACCAGCGAAGCTACTGAGGCGCTGGGCGCCCTTACCGGGGCTCCCCCCGTCCTTGAACTCGCTCCACGCGGCCGAGGACCGGCCGGGCGCGTCGATCGCCGCCGCGACGATCAGCGCCGCCAACACCCCCATCCCCAGCGCGACAAACGACTGTCTGCGGGAGACGAGCGTCCAGCGTGGTCGGGTTCGCCTCTGCAGGGCAAGCGATATCCCCGCTTGCACCAGGCCCACAACCAAGCAGACGATCAGTGCGATCACCAGCATCTCGTCGCCCTGCTGGCGAGCCGTGGCGTTGAGGAGCCCGTCCTGCAGGGCGTCGCGCTGGAGCGCAGCGGAGATCAGAACCGCCCCGCCGCCCCCCGCGACGAGCAGCGTCAAAAGCTTCGGCAGGCGATCCATGGTGAAGACGAGGAAGACGGCGGGCACCAGGATCGCGGTCGCGATGCCGCCCCGGGAGAAGGTGAAGAAGATGGCCAGGACCATCGCGGGAAGCGCCGCGGCAGCCGCCGCGCGGGCCAGGGTCGAGCGGGCGGATGTCGCGAGGTAGAGGACGAGCGGCAGCCCGATCGCAATCAGCGTGGCGAGGCCGTTCCAGTAATTGAGGGGGTAGGCGAGTCGCTCACGACTGTTGGAGAGGAACGCCGCGGTCTCGCCCGCACTAGGGAACCAGGCCGGGTGAAGCCGCGAGAGGAGGGCTACAAGCGAGACGAGGGCGATCCCGCTGCCCACCGCGGCGACCATGCGGCGCGGGCTCTTCTCGTCCCAAGTGAAGAGGGCCAGCGCGAAAACCCCAAGGTAGCCGGCAACCCGAGCGAGGTCCGCGGAGGTCTTCTCCATGCTCTCGGTCCAGCCCAAGCTCAGCGCCGTCCAGGCGACAAATGCGGCGAGCAGGCCAAGCGCGCCCCAGGCGAGGGGGCTCGGGCGGCGACGCGGGAGCGCGCCGACCGCGACCCCGGCAAGCACGATCCACCACACCGCGATGCCGACCTGGTCGTGGACGAGCGGATCGAAGCCGCCACCCTTGAAGCTGACGTAGACGACAAGGCCAAAGCCGAGAGCCCACGTCGCAACACCACCCCAGTCGATCTTCCGGACGAAGTCCCCTAGGCCCGCGCGAAGCCGCATCGATGCTGCGTCCATTTGGTTCTATCCTATGAGCGCAAGCCTGACAGGCGACGCTGTTCGGCATTCGACTCTCAGTCCATGCGAGCGAATATGAACACACTCGGAACGCAACTCGGGCTGCTGGCAGCCACGACGGCGATTCTCGCCCTCCCCCCCGTTGCGATCGCGGCGCCGGTCATCCCGCCTGATAACTCGGCGGTCACCCAGTACACAGAGGCGTTTCCCACCGTGGGCGGCGACAAGGAGTCTGCAAAGAAGCCGAAGAAGAAGGGCGACCGCTCGCCGACCAATGTCCTCGGCTCTCATAAGGCGAGAAAGCTCGCGGCGCAGGGGGCGCAGGGACAGGCGGTCGCGGAGGTGGTGGCGGCGACCGCACCGACCACAAGCGTCGCTCCCACTCCCGGCCAGGCCGGCGGCGATGCCGGGGGGCGCGACGATCGAGGCAACGGCGCCTCCGGTGGGGGCAGCAACAGAACCGGAGGCCCCGCCGCTCATCCAGTGGACGAGGTCGACGGCTCATCCGGCCTCGGCGAGGTGATCTCGCAGGCAACGGGCTCTTCGTCATCGGGCCAGATGGGCGCCCTGCTGCCGCTTGCGATCGTCGCCGCCATCGCCTCGTCGTTGATCTTCCTCTTGCGGAAGCGGCGGGCAACCGGTAGCCGCTCCTAGATGATCGCGCACGAAATGTCCTACGCCCGACGGGGCGGCCTGTCTCTACTTGCCCTGTTCTGCATCGGTTGGGTGCTGCTCGTCGATTGCCGCGTGGCGGTGGCCGCTCCCCCCGCCCGACCGCTTACGACCGGCGTCTCCTACGTCTACGACGAGAGCGTCGCCGCCTTCGAACACGTCCAGCGCGCAGGCGCAAAACTCGTCCAAACGCCATTACGGTGGGGCGACGTCATCGCGCCCAAACGGCAACCGGCAAGCTGGAGACCGGAAGACCCCGCCGACCCCAACTACGACTGGGCGGAGTACGACCTCTGGGTCACCCGGGCCGTCCAGGCGGGCCTGACGCCGGTGCTCCAGGTGCGGGGCGCGCCAGCTTGGGCCCAGCGCTGCCGCTTCATCTCCTATGACGCCCCGTGCAACCCCGATCCCGCCGCTCTAGCCGCATTCACAACCGCGGCCGTCCGCCGCTACAGCGGCCACTTCGGGGGTCTGCCGCGGGTGCGGTACTGGCAGGGCCTCAACGAGCCCAACCTCAGCCTCTTCTTTAATCCTCAGTTCGACGAGGCGGGGCAACCGGCCTCGCCGGATCTCTACCGCGACCTGATCAACGCCTTCTACTCGGCGGTCAAGTCGGTTGACCCCTCCAACCTGGTGATCGCCGCCGGCCTCGGTCCGATCGCTGTCCCCCCCTACACGATCGGGCCGATGCGCTTCGCGCGCGAGCTTCTCTGCATGCGCGGCCTCAGCCTCCTGCCCGGCGATTGCCACGGCGGAGTTCACTTCGACATCTTCGACGTCCATCCGTACACGACCGGCGGCCCCACCCACGCGGGCGGCATGAACGACGTTCAGATGGGGGACCTCGCCAAGCTGCAACGGCTGCTGAGGGCCGCCGACAGCGCCGGCAGGATCAAGGGGGCGTTCCGGCGCACACCGCTTTGGGTCACGGAGCTCTCGTGGGACTCGAATCCACCCGACCCGGGCGGGCTGGCGATGAGGATCGAGTCGCGATGGACGGCAGAAGCACTTCACGAAGCCTGGAAGGCGGGGGTCAGCAACTTCTTTTGGTTCAGCCTGCGCGATTTCCCTCCCGACCCCGATCGTCCCTTCAGCATGACCCTCCAGTCAGGTCTCTACTTCCGAGGACCGACGGTGGCGGAAGACCAACCGAAGGATTTCCTCTACGCCTTCCGCTTCCCGTTCGTCGCCTACCCCGTCCAAAAAGGAATCTCCTTCTGGGGTCGCACCCCGAGCAGCGGCCGCGGCAGGGTCACGATCCAGCTCCGGCGGAGAGGCCGCTGGCACAAGGCCTTCGTGGCGCGCGCAAACCGGTACGGGATCTTCAGCGGCGTGATCGGAACGGGGTACGGGCGCCACAAGCGCGGCGCCGCCCGCGGCGTCTTCCGGAAAGAGTCCGCGCTCCCCTTCTCGATGCGCCCCGTCAAGGACTTCCCCCAGCCGCCGTTCGGCTAACCGGGCTGGACCTGGTCTCCTCCCGGTCCGCCAGTGCGCCCGTTGGATAGGGTTCCCCGCCGCTGATGCGCTTCTACGAGTACGAGGCCCGGAAAATTGTCGAGCTGGCGGGGATTCCCGTCACCAAGTACGGCTTCTGCACGACCGCCGACGAGGCGCGCGCCGCCGCCGAGGAGATCGGCGGCCCCGTGGTGATCAAGTCCCAGGTGCTGAGCGGCGGGCGGATGAAGGCCGGCGGCGTCAAGTTCGCCGACACGCCGGATGAGGCCGCGGCCCACGCCGAGGAGATCCTCAAGCTGGAGATCAACGGCCACATGCCGCGCGGTGTGCTGGTCGACCCGAAGGCCGAGGTCAAGCAGGAGTACTACGCCGGGGTCGTCTGGGACGGAACCGCGAAGAAGCCGTTGATGCTGTTCAGCGATATGGGCGGAATCGACATCGAGGAAGTCGCCGAAACTCACCCCGACCACGTCGGCAAGGGTCACGTCTCCAACCTGCTGCCGATCTCCGACTTCGAGGCGAAGCAGGTCGTCGCCGCGACCGGGGTGACCGGCTCGCAGCTGAACCGCGCGACGCCGGTGCTCGCCCGCCTGGCGCGCCTCTTCCGCGACAACGACATGACGCTGGCCGAGATAAACCCGCTGGCTGAGCTGACCGACGGCAGATTCGTCGCCCTCGACGCCCACATGGAGATGGAGAACGAGGCGGTCGGCCGCCAGAAGGGCCTCCTCCGCAAGCAGCTCGACATCGCCGAGGACGACACCCGCGAGACCTACGAGCCCTCCGACTTCGAGCGAAACGTCGGCGCGATCGACGCCGCCGACCACCGTGGCGTGATCCAGGGCAAGGATCACGGCTTCGAGGGCAACCTCGGCCTGGTGATCGGCGCCGGCGGCGGCTCCCTCACCCTCACCGACGCCGTCCGCAGCCAGGGCGGCAAGCCGGCCAACTACTCCGAGATCGGCGGCAACCCCTCGGTCGCCAAGGCCTGCAGCCTGGCCAAGGAGGTGCTGCAGAAGGACGGCGTCGAGAAGATCGCGGTGATGATGTCGATCGTCTCCAACACCCGGGTCGACATCGTCGCCCGCGGCGTGATCAAGGCCTGCCTGGAGCTGGGCAAGGACCCGGCCGAGACGATCGCGATCTTCCGCATCCCTGGCGCCTGGGAGGAGGAGGGCTTCAAGATCCTCGACCGCTACGGCGTCGAGTACTGCGACCGCTCCGTCTCGATGTGGGAGGCGGCGGGTCGTGCCGTCGCCAAGATCCAGGGAGCGCCTGCCTGATGTCGATCCTGCTGAACAGGGACACGACCTTCATCGTCCAGGGGATCACCGGGCGCGAGGCGGTCAACCTGACCAAGGAGTGCCTGGACTACGGCTCCAAGGTCGTCGGCGGCGTCACCCCGGGGCGCAAGGGCCGCGAGGTTCACGGCGTGCCGGTCTTCGACACCGTCGCCCAGGCCGTCGAGAACTACGGCGCCCCGATCGACGGCTCGGTCGTCACCGTCCCCCCCGCCTTCACCAAGGACGCAGTCCTGGAGGCGATCGAGAACGGGATCAAGCTGATCGTCGTCGTCACCGAGCGCATCCCACGCCGCGACGTCGCCCAGATGGTCGAGTTGGCGAACCTGCGCGGGGCGCGGCTCATCGGCCCCAACTGCCTCGGGCTGATCGTCCCGGAGGTCTGCAAGATGGGGGGAATCGGCGGCCCCGCCAAGGACGCCGCCAAGGCATACGCCCCCGGCCCGGTCGGCGTGATGAGTCGCTCCGGCGGGATGACCACCGAGATCTCCTCCTCGCTGACTCAGGCGGGCCTCGGCGTTTCCACAGCCGTCTCGATCGGGGGCGACGCGATCATCGGCTCCACCTACGCCGAGCTGATGCCCTACTTCGAGGCCGACGAGGAGACGCAGGCGATCGTCATCTACACCGAGCCGGGCGGCCGCATGGAGGCGCAACTCTCCGAGTGGGTCGCCGAAAACGACTCGCGCCTGCCGATCGTCGCCTTCATGGCCGGCAAGTTCATGGACGACGAGGAGATGAAGGGAATGAGCTTCGGCCACGCCGGCACGATCGTCGAAGGCAAGGAAGACACGGCGACTGAGAAGATCGCCCGCCTCGAGGCGGCCGGCATCCGCGTCGTCGAGCGGATCGATGAGATCCCCGATGCGGTCAAGGAGAAGCTGGGGGTCGCCGCGTGACCGAAACGCTGAACAAGGTCTTCATCGACGTCGAGGTCGACTCATCCGTCGCCGGCGACGCCGAGCTCGCCGCCAAGCTGGAAGAGGTCTGCCCCGTCGACATCTTCAAGGCGAGCGACGCGGGCGTCCAGGTCGTCGAAGAGAACCTCGACGAGTGCGTCCTCTGCAACCTCTGCGTCGACGCCGCCCCCGACGGGACGGTTCGCGTCGTCAAGCTCTACGAGGACAAAGAGCTCTCCTAGTCGCGCAGCCACTCGGCCAGGAACGGCTCGACGATCCGGTACGCCCCTCCTGCGCCCTTGACGATCTCGCGCTGCTCGAGCGACCGCAAAGCCCGCTGCACGTTGGTCGCCGGGGGCAGGGCGTGGCGAGCGCGGTAGTCCGCCTTGAAGGGTCGCCCGGGTTCGCGCGCAAGCGCCTGAAGAACGAGCTTCTGTGCTGTCGACGCGTCTTCCCAAAGAAGGCTGAAATGGGCGTGCTCGGAGCGCAGCACCGCTGTCAGCGCCTGTTGTAGCTGCTCGACCGATGCCTCTTCTCCCTCACCCGTCTGCTCCCAGAGGAAGTAGCAAAGCTCCTGGGTCGCGTAGGGGTGGCCGTCGGTGCGGGCAAGCAACTCGTCAAGGGCCTCCCCACCGATTGCCCTTCCTGTTGCCTTGAACCGAGCGGCTATGAAGCGACCGAATGGCTCTCGCTCTATCAGGTCAAGCTCGATCGACTTGGCGCTGCGCCAGAACGGCTCATTCTTGTCACTGAAAATCCGGGTCATGACGTGGCGCTTGCTGCCCAGGTAGACATGAGCCACCTCGGGTTGCGGCTGGAAGACTGCCCGCAGCAGATTCGGCAGCCCGGCGTCAATCTCGACTATCTCCTGAAACTCGTCCATGATCAGGGCGGTGCGTCGACCGCGGGCGCCTCCCAGTTCGGCTGGAAGCTGAAGTAGCCGTTCCAGCGTGGCGTCGATGTCGGAGCTTCCGTGCTCTGCCCGGAAGGCGAAAGAGAATGAGCCGTTGGCGGGCTCAACGGTCACGGTCGGCTGGATCCTCAGCTCGCGGAATGGCGCCAGAGCTCTTTCCCGCACCCGTTCGAGAATCGAGGCAATCTGTGTATAGATCGACTCTGCGAGGGCAGCGGCAAGCCGCTCCTTGGTCGGCGTCGTCATCAGATCGACCTGGGCAACGAGCACGCCGTCCGCGGCAGCAGCCTGCGCTGCGCTCCAGGCCAGCGAGGACTTGCCGAAGCGCCGAGGGGCGAAGACAACGACGTCCTGGCCATTGCGAATATCGCTGGAAAGCTCGTCTCGCTCTCCCTCACGATCGGCGAACGACTCGTCGAGCGCCAGCGCGCCGAAACGAAAGGGATTGGTGTGCAGCATATCTTTCATACGCCCACGTATAATACATAGATGTATACATAAGAAAAAGGCTTACCGCTATTAATTAATATACGCAAATGTATTATGCATTGACGTATAAGGCTGTCCAAGCGGCATGGGAAAGGACTCGCTCGGGCTGCGCTAGAGATAAGTGACGGGCTGGGGCGCGAGCTCGGCTTGGACTTCTTCGCGCAGCCTGTCGGGCAGGACGACCATCGCGCGCAGGGCCTCCAAGGCACCGCGGTCGCCTTCGATCTCGACGTCGGCCTCTCCCCCTTCGCCGACGACCAGCGCCGCGATTATGTCCCTCGGCGCACCGGAAAGGGTCAGATCGGGGTTCTGCGCCTCTCCTCGCTCGGCACCGATCCGGCCGTCCTCCACTCGCATCCCGAAGGCATGTCCTCCACTCTTAAGTTGGAAGGTGAGTGAAGCATCGGGAGGAGGCTGGAGAATGACCCGCAACGAGTTGGGGAGCCAAGAGGACTCGATTCCGGGAACGTCCTCGAGCCGGTAGAAGTTGAGCCCCCAGCGCCCCAGCTCCAGCAGTGGCCGCTCCAACCCACGGCCAAGCTCGGTTAGCTCGTAGACGACCCCGGAAGCAGGGAGGTCAAGCTCACGGCGGCGCACGATCCCGTCCGCCTCGAGATCCCGCAGCCGCCGCGTCAGCACGTCCGTCGGCGCTCCACCCACGCCCCGCGCCAGGTCCGAGAAGCGCAGCGGCCCGAGCAGCAGCTCGCGGACGATCAGCAGCGACCAGCGCTCCCCGATCCGATCGAGGGCCCCGGCGACGCTGCACGATTGGCCGTAATTGCGGCGTGTCATGAGGCAATCGTAACACTCTATTTTGAAATTCAAAGTCAGCACTTTGAATTCTGGTACAGTCCTTCGCCGTGTCCGTCTCACGTTTTGCGATCCCGTCGCGTTCATCCCGCAAATGAACCGCATCGCCGACCTCACCTGGAAGCACCCGAAGTTGGTGCTCGGCATCGTCGGCATCTTCGTCCTGATCGCGGCGGTGGTCGGCCGCGACGTCGAGCAGCATCTGAAGGCGGCCGGCTTCGTCGATTCCGCCTCGGAGAGCGAGCGTGCGTCGAAGCTGCTTCGCGACTCGCTCGGCTACAACCCGAACCCCGGGCTCGTGCTCGTGGTGCGCGCCCCCGGCGGTGGCAAGCTGGACACCTCGAGCCCCGCCGTGCGCGGCGAGGTCGCGCGAATCAGCCGCGAGGTGGCGCAAGTCGAGTACGTCGGCCGGGTTCTCAACCCACTTCGCAACCCCCGCGCCGGCAGCGACCTGATCGCCCGGGACCGCAGGTCGCTGGCGATCGCCGTCTATCTCTCGACCCTGGACGTCCAGGATGCCGGCGGTTACGCAGCCGAGGGAGTCGCGCCGATCGTCGCCGAAAGTAACCTCGACGTCGCGATGGCCGGCTTCGCGGCCGGCTTCAACGAGACCAACGACCAGACCCGCAAGGACCTGACCAAGGCCGAGTTGATCGCCTTCCCGATCCTGACGCTGCTACTGCTGTTCGTCTTCCGCGGCGTGGTCGCGGCGGGGATCCCGCTGCTGATCGGGGTGATCTCGATCGTCGGCACGCTCCTCGTGCTGCGAATCATGTCGGGCCTCGCCGACACCTCCCTCTTCGCCCTCAACATCGCCACCGGGCTCAGCCTCGGCCTCGCCGTCGACTACGCGCTGCTGATGGTTTCGCGCTACCGCGAGGAGATCGGGCGCGACGGCGCCACGCGCGAGGCGCACCGAATCACCGTGCGCACGGCGGGCCGCACGGCCGTCTTCTCGGGCCTCACCATCGCGGCCGCGATGGCGGCGCTGATCTTGATGCCACAGCGCTTCCTCTACTCGATGGCCGTCGCCGGCGCCTCGGTCGCGGTGCTCTCGTCGGTGATCGCGATCCTCGTCGTCCCCTCCTTGCTGGCCCTGCTCGGAACCCGCATCGACGCCCTCTCGGTCCGCCGCGGCCCCGCCGTCTCCGACACCTCCGACGGCTGGTACCGGCTGGCACGCGGCGTGATGCGGCGGCCGGTCGCGGTCGCGCTGGCCAGCTCGGCGCTGCTCCTCGCCGCCGCGGCCCCGCTGCTGTGGACGACGCTCACCGGCCCCAGCGCCGAGGCGGTTCCCCCGGGACAGCCCTCCTACGAGGCCTACCGGTACCTCGATGCGCATTACCCGCGCGACGTCACCGAAGCGGTCACCGTCACCGTCGACGGACCGGCCGACGACACCCAGCTCGCCACCTTCCAGCGCCAGGTCATGGGGGTCGACGGCGTGGTCCGCGGCGCACCCTTCGTCCGCGCCCCGGGCCAGGTGGCCTACGCCAACTTCGCCCTCTCCGGGCCGGCGCTCGACGGCGACTCGCAGGACTCCCTGCACGCGATCCGGGCACTGGACCCCCCGGGCGCCACGACCACCCTCGTCTCCGGCAACACCGCCAGCTTCATCGACCAGAAGCAGAGTCTGATCGACCACGCCCCGCTGGTGGTGGCGATCATCGCCGTCACGACCCTGGTCCTCCTCTTCCTTCTCACCGGCTCGGTCCTGCTCCCCGTCAAGACCCTGCTGATGAACTGCCTCACCCTCGGCGCGACGCTCGGGATCCTGGTGCTCGCCTTCCAGGAGGGATTGCTGGACAGCCTGCTGGACTACACTGGGCCGGCCGCGATCGAGGTGACCAGCCTGGTCTTCCTCTTCGCCGTCATCTTCGGCCTCGCCACCGACTACGCGGTGCTGGTGATGGCGCGGATCAAAGAGCGCTATGACCGCGGCGACAGCAACGAGGAGGCGGTGGCGACCGGGATCGCCCGCACCGGCCGCGTGATCACCGCCGCCGCGCTTGCGATCGCCGTCGTCTTCCTCGCCTTCAGCGTCAGCAGCGTCTTCTTCGTCAAGCAGATCGCGATTGGGATGGCGGTCGGGGTGATGCTCGACGCGACGATCGTCCGCGCCCTGCTTGTCCCCTCCCTGATGCGCCTCTTCGGCGAGTGGAACTGGTGGGCGCCGACCCCGCTGCGGCGCCTGCAAGAGCGCTTCGGATTCTCCGAGAGCGAACCGATCGACTCCACCGCTCCGGAATCCGCGATCTAGCGGGTGGATTGCGGCAGACTGCCGCCCGTGAACTTCATCGAGGACGTGGTCGAGGCCTTTCCGGCGGCGCGGCCGGCGCTGATCGAGGTGCGCGCCGACGGCGAGCGCCGGGTCCACCACTTCGGCGAGCTGTTCGCCCGCTCGGCCGGCCTCTCCGGCGCCTTCGCCGCCCAAGGAGTGACGCGAGGCGACGTCGTGATGACCCTGGTCGGCAGCCGGGTCGAGTGGGTGCTGACAATGCTCGCCTGCTGGCGGATGGGTGCGGTGGCGCTGCCCTGCAATCCCCAGCTCCGTCGCAAGGACCTAGAACTTCGGGTCGCGGCCGCCGATCCCAAGTTGGCTGTGGGAGAGGCGCGGTACCTGGGCGAGCTGCCCGACGGCGTCCCCTATATGGACATGGACGAGCTGGCGCGCGTCTTCGACGAGGATCGCCCCCAGGAGACGCCGGCCGCGGTCGAGGACCTCGATCCCCACGACCCCGCCGCGATCGTCTTCACTTCGGGAACCACCGGCGAGCCGCGCGGGGTCGTCTACCCGCAGCGCTACCTGACAGGGCAGCGCCTCCAGGCCGAGCACTGGTTTGGCGCTCGCGATGGCGAGGTCGCCTGGTGCACGGCGGCGCCGGGCTGGGCGAAGTCGACCCGTAACGCCTTCATCGCCCCCTGGCTGGGCGGCGCCATCGCCGTCCTGCACGACGGCCGCTTCGACCCGGTGGAGCGGCTACGCCTCTGCGAAGTGCTGGGCGTCAACGTCCTCTGCCAGGCGCCAACCGAGTACCGGATGCTGGCCAAACACGCCGACCTGGCACCGGTCCCCACGCTGCGACGCCTGGTCTCCGCTGGAGAGCCGATCGAGCCGGAGGCGATCCGCATCTTCCGCGAGCGGCTCGGCCTGTCGATCGGCGACGGCTACGGCCAGACCGAGACCGGAGCGATCAGCGGCATGCGCCCGGGCGAGGACGACCCGGCCCGCGACGGCTCGATGGGCAAGCCCCTCCCCGGGCTCGAAACCCGCGTCGTCGACGGCGAACTGCAGCTGCGCCCCGACACCTCCCCCACTTTCTTCTCCCACTACCTCGACGGCGAGCGCTTCGACGGTGAGTGGTGGCCGACCGGCGACCGCGTGCGCGAGGACGAGGACGGCTACCTCTGGTTCGAGGGCCGCGCCGACGACCTGATCCTCTCCTCCGGCTACCGGATCGGGCCCTTCGAGGTCGAGTCTGCGCTGGTCTCCCACCCCGCCGTCGCCGAGGCCGCGGCGGTTGCCGCTCCCGACCCCGAGCGCGGCGCCGTCGTCCGCGCGATCGTCGTTCTCCGCGATGGCAGCAATCCCTCCGACCAGCTCGCCCACCAGCTGCAGGAGCACGTCAAAGTGCAGACCGCCCCCTACAAGTACCCGCGCATCGTCGAGTTCGCCGACGAGCTGCCGAAGACTCCCAGCGGCAAGATCAAGCGGGCTCAGCTCCGGGAGCCCGGTTAGGCTGAATCGGCCCAAGGGTAAGGAGGAGCGGTGAGCGTCGAACCCAGCCAAGCCATCGACCGCAAGCGCATCGCGGCGCTGACCGAAGCCCAGCAGGAGCAGTTCCGCAACCGCACCGGCGCCTCGGCCAAGACCTTCGCGCGCGCGGTGAAAGCGATGCCGGGCGGCGTCCCCTCCTCCTTCCAGGAGAACGATCCTTGGCCCGTGTACATAGAGCGCGGCGAAGGCAGCCGCGTCTGGGACGTCGACGGCAACGAGTACGTCGACTTCCACAACGGCTTCGGCGTGATGTGCATCGGTCACGCCAACCCCACGGTCGGCGCCGCGGTAAAGGCGCGGATCGACGAGGGAACTCACTTCGCCGCCCCAACCGAGGGCTCGATCGCCGTCGCCGAGGAGCTGCAGCGCCGCTTCGGCCTGCCCCAGTGGCGCTTCAACAACTCCGGCACCGAGGCGACGATGGATGCCGTCCACCTCGCCCGTGGCGCCACCGGCCGCGACACGATCCTCAAGATCGAGGGCTCCTACCACGGCCACCATGACACGGTGATGGTCTCCGTCTACCCGCCGCTGGAGGCGCTCGGCGCCCGCGACGACCCGGTCAGCGTCCCCTACGGCGGCGGCGTGCCCGAGGCGATGACGAGGCTGACCCGCGCCGTCCCCTACAACGACGCCGACGCCCTGGAGAGCGTGCTGGAGAAGATGGGAGACGAGGTCGCCGGGCTGATCATGGAGCCGGCGATGATGAACATCAACATCATCCCGCCGCGGGAGGGTTACCTCGAGCGGGTCCGGGAGTTGACCGCCGCGCACGGCGTGAAGCTGATCTTCGACGAGGTGAAGACCGGCTGCACGATCTCCCCCGGCGGCGCCACCGCCCGCTTCGGCGTCACCCCCGACATGATCACTCTCGCCAAGGCAAGCTGCGGCGGCTATCCGGGCGGCGCGATCGGGATGAGCGAGGAGCTGGCGGCGATCGTCGTCAATGGGACCGTGAAGCAGTACGGCACCTTCAACGGCAACCCGCTGGTGATGGCCGCCGCCCAGGCGACCCTCACCCAGGTCCTCACCGACGACGTCTACGAGCGCTTCGAAGAGACCAACCGCCGCCTACTGGACGGCTGCCAGGCGATCGTTGACGAGTACGACCTCCCCGCCTACACAGAGGGTCTCGGCGCGAAGGGCTGCGTGATCTTCTCCCCAGAACGGATGTACGAGTACCGCGACTATCTGAGCGACGTCGACGACGAGCTCTCGACTCTGGCCTGGCTGTACCACATGAACCACGGCATCTTCATGACGCCGGGAGTTGAGGAGGAGTGGACGCTCTCGATCGCCCACTCCGACGAGGACCTGCAGCGATACCTCGACGCCTTCGAGGCGTTCGCCCGCGATCTGACCGCCTAGCGCGACGCCCGCGCGCCCCGCGGTGCTAGGCCGCCAGCGCCTCGGCGACGTCCACCGGGCGGCCCAGGTGGAAACCCTGAGCCATGTCGACGCCGTACTCGCGCAGCATCTGCGTGGTGGCGTCGTCCTGGACGTACTCGGCGATCGTCGCCTTGCCCAGGCCGTGGGCGATCTGAACGATCGCCTTCACGGTCAGCTGGTCGGCGTCGCTGTTGGGCATGTCGTGGATGAAGGCCCCGTCGATCTTGATCACATCGAAGGGGATCTTCCGCAGGTAGTGGAAGGGGCCGAAGCCGGCGCCGTAGTCGTCGATCGCCACCTCGCAGCCGAACTCGGTGAGCCGGTCGGCGAAGCCGGCGGCCACCTCGTAGTCGTGGACGTGCGCCGTCTCGGTTATCTCGAAGGTGAACCGCGCCGGGTCGGCCTCTCCCTCGTCCAGCCGCCGCTCGATGAACTCCAAGACCGAAAGGTCGGTGATCGAAGCCCCGGAGAGGTTGACGTGCAGGGAAACGGGGCTGCCCGCTCGCTCGCGCTCGGCCAGCAGCTCCGCGGCGCGGGCGATCACCCAGCGGTCCAGCTCCTGGACCATCCCCGCGCGCTCGGCGATCTCGATGAACGAGGCCGCCGGCAGCAACTCCCCGTCTTCGCCGATCATCCGCAGCAGCAGCTCGTAGCGCTCGATCCCGCCGGAGGCAAGGCTGCGGATCGGCTGGGTGTGAAGGCTGAGGCGGTCGTGGGTGAGCGCGTCGCGAATCCGCGCCGAAGTGGTCTGCACGCGGGCGGGGCCGCGCCGCGGCTCGCCGGGATCCCGGTAGAGAGCGGTCTGGTTCTTCCCCTCCTCCTTGGCCCGGTACATCGCCTGGTCGGCGGCCATCAGCACCGTCTCGGAGCCGGCCTCCCGCTTGCCGCCGAACATCGTGATCCCGACGCTGACCGTGACGCTGGGAAAGTCCGGCCCGGGTGCGGCCCCCTCCGCAACCGCCGCCCGAAGGTCCTCGCCGAGCTGCAGCGCCCCGGCGGTGTCGGTCTGCGGCATAAGCACCGCGAACTCGTCGCCGGAGAGGCGGGCGACGATGTCGGTGGCGCGCACCCGCTCGCGCATGATCCCGGCGATCTGGCGGATCAGGTTGTCGCCGGCGTGATGGCCGAGCGTGTCGTTGACCCCCTTCAGCCCGTCGATGTCGATGATCATCACCGCGCCCTGCCCCCCGTAGCGGGCGCTGAAGGAGACGTACTGGTCCAGCTCGGAGCGGAAGCGGCGCCGATCGAGGAGACCGGTCAGCGAATCGTGGTCGGCGAGGTAGCGCAGCTCGGCTTCGGTCTTCTCCGCCCTGGCCAGCGCCCGGCTGATGATCTCCCGGTCCTCGGGCTCCAGCTTCTTGAGGACCGCGTCGATCTCCGGCTCGGAATGCGCCCTTTTCCGCTCAACAGCCACTGATGAAAGGTATTGCCTCGTGGAGAGATTGCCCATCGCAATGCCAAAAACCCACTCACGGCGACCCAGTTTCGGCGAGCGGCAAGAACGAATAGTGAAGCTTCCAAATATCCATAAGTAGGCTGAATCGATGGCGAACCGACTCGCCCGGGAGACCAGTCCCTATCTGCTTCAGCACCGCGACAACCCGGTGGACTGGTACCCCTGGGGCGAAGAGGCGCTGGCGCGGGCGCTCGAAGACGACCGGCCGATCCTGCTCTCGGTCGGCTACTCCGCCTGCCACTGGTGCCACGTGATGGAGCGCGAGTCCTTCGAAGACCCCGAGACCGCTGCCTACATGAACGAGCACTTCGTCAACGTCAAGGTCGACCGCGAGGAGCGCCCCGACGTCGACGCCCTCTACATGGAGGCGGTGCAGGCGATTACCGGTCAGGGCGGCTGGCCGATGACCGTCTTCCTCGATCCCGAGGGGGTGCCCTTCTTCGGCGGCACCTACTTCCCGCCCGACGACGGGCGCGGGATGCCGAGCTTCCGGATGGTGATGGAGGCGGTGGTGGACGCCTTCGAGAAGCGGCGGGACGAACTGCGGGCGCGGGCGCCGGGGACGCGGGCGCAGCTCGGGGCGATCGGGCGGATCGAGCCGGTGGGGGACTTGCCCGACGCAGAGCTGCTCGAAGAGGCGGTTCGGGCGCTGCGAGCGGGCGCCGACTTGGAGCGCGGCGGCTTCGGCGGGGCGCCGAAGTTCCCGCCTGCCTCAGCGCTCGAGTTGCTGCTGGCCCGGGGCGAGCGCGAGGTCGTCGAGCGCACGCTCGACGCGATGCTAGCGGGCGGCATCTATGACCAGATCGGCGGCGGCTTCTCCCGCTACTCGGTCGACGCCGCCTGGCTCGTCCCCCACTTCGAGAAGATGCTCTACGACAACGCGCTGCTGGCGCGCGCCTACCTGCACGGTTGGCAAGCGCTCGGGCACGACCGCTACCGCCGTGTCTGCGAGGAGACTCTCGACTGGGTCCTGCGCGAGATGCGCGGCCCGGAAGGCGGCTTCTATTCGGCGCTCGACGCCGACTCCGAAGGCGAGGAGGGCCGCTTCTACGTCTGGACGCCGGAGGAGATCCGCGAGGTTCTGGGCGACGCTGCGCAGGAAGTCATCGACTACTACGGCGTTACCGAGCGCGGCAACTTCGAGGGCGCCAGCATCCTCCATCTACCGGGCGGGCCCGGGCGCTTTCCTGGCCCAGAAGGACAGGAAAGCGCCCGGGCCGGGCTCGACGAGGCGCGCCGCGCTCTCTACGAGGTGCGTTCGAAGCGCGTGTGGCCCGGCCTCGACGACAAGCGCCTCACTTCCTGGAACGCGCTGATGGTGGCCGCCCTCGCCGACGCCGGTGCCGTCCTTGAGCGCGACGACTACCTGGACGCCGCCCGCGAGTGCGCAGCGTTCGTGCTGAATCGGATGCGCGTTCCTGAGTTTGAGGTTAGTCGCGAATACCGCGACAAAGCTCAAACTCAGCGCCTGCTACGCACCTACAAGGACGGCGAGGCCCGACTCAACGCCTACCTGGAGGACCACGCCTTCCTGCTGGAAGCGCTGCTCACCCTCTACGAGTCGACCTTCGAGCAGCGCTGGTTCGAAGAGGCCCGAGCCCTCGCCGACACTACGATCGCTCGCTTCAGCGACCCCGAGCGCGGTGGTTTCTACTCGACTTCCGACGATCACGAGGCGCTGATAGCCCGCCGCAAGGAGATCGGCGACCACCCAATCCCCTCCGGCAACAGCTCCGCCGCCATGGGCCTACTCCGCCTGGCGGCCCTGACCGGAAACCGCGCCTACGAGCAGCAGGCAGAGGGAGTCTTCCGTCTCTTCGCCAGAGCGGCAGCCCAACATCCCGAAGCCTTCGCCCACCTACTCCGAGCCCTCGACTTCCACCTCTCCCCCACCAAGGAAATGGCCCTGATCGGCGACAACCTCTCCCCCTTCACCAAGGTCATCCACGCCACATATCGACCTCACCTCGTCCTGGCAGGCGGCACCGAAGGCACAGAAACGCCCGAACTCCTCCAAGGACGCACTACCGTCGACAGCCGCCCCGCCGCCTACGTCTGCGAAAACTTCACCTGCCAGGCCCCGGTCATGGACCCGAAGGCGCTGGCCGGGCTTCTCTAAAGAACCGGCAGGAAGTTCTCGATCTCGTACGGCGTTACCTGCACCCGGTAGTCGTCCCACTCTTGCCGCTTGATCTCGACAAACCGTCGAAACGTGTGCTCCCCCAGCGTCCGCAGCACCAGCTCCGACTCGGCCGCGACTTCTATCGCCTCGCCGAGCGTCGCCGGCAGCTGCTCGATCCCCTGCTGGGATCGCTCCTCGGGAGAAAGGTGGTAGAGGTTCTGCTCCATCGGTTCGGGAAGCTCGTATCCCTTCTCGATTCCTTCCAGCCCCGCCTGCAGCATTCCCGCGAAGCATAGGTAGGGGTTGCAGGCCGGGTCCGGGCAGCGCAGCTCTGCGCGCGTCGCCCCCTCCTTGCCGGGGTGGTACAGCGGCACCCGGATCAGTGCCGAGCGGTTGCGCCGCGACCAGGCCAGGTAGACCGGCGCCTCGTAGCCGGGGACGAGGCGCTTGTATGAGTTGACCCACTGGGCGAAGAGCGGCGAGATCTCGCGCGCGTGCTTCAGCTGGCCGGCGATGAACGCCTTCGCCGTGGCGGAGAGGAAGTACTGGTCGTCGGGATCGAAGAAGGCGTTTCTGCCACCCTTGGCGAGGGACTGGTGCACGTGCATGCCGGAACCGTTCTCGCCGAACAGCGGCTTCGGCATGAAGGTGGCGTGCCAGCCGTACTTCATCGCGATCTCCTTGACCACGATGCGGTACGTCATGCAGTCGTCGGCCATCTCGAGCGCGTTCTTGTAACGCATGTCGACCTCGTGCTGGGAGGGACCGACCTCGTGGTGGGTGTACTCGACGTGGATGCCCATCCTCTCCAGCGCCAGCACCGTCTCGCGACGCAAGTCAGAGCCGGCATCGAGCGTCGTCAGGTCGAAGTAGCCGCCCTCGTCGAGCACCTCCGGCACGCCGTTCTCGGGTTTGGCGGAGCGGAAGTAGAAGTACTCCAGCTCGGGGCCGATGTTGTAGGCGTCGAAGCCCAGCTCCTCGGCGCGCTCCAGGGCGCGGCGCATGATCCAGCGCGGGTCTCCCTCGTAGGGCTCGCCACCCGGCACCCGGATGTCGCAGAACATGCGGGCGACGGCGTTCTCCTCCTCGGGACGCCAGGGAACCAGCGCGAAGGTGCTGGGGTCGGGCATCGCGATCATGTCCGACTCCTCGATCGGGTTGAAGCCTGTGATCGAAGACCCGTCGAAACCCATCCCACCCTCGAAGGCGTCCTCCAGCTCGGCGGCGTTGATCGAGAAGCTTTTCAGCTGGCCGAGGACGTCGGTGAACCAGAGCCGGATGAAGCGGACGTCGCGCTCCTTGACGATTTCGGCGACGTCAGCGGCGCTCTTGGGTCGATCTGACATTCCGGCCTCCTTGGGCTTGTCCGAGAAGGGCGCAACGATAGGCGAAGTGAACCGGTGGGGTGCCTCCAGACGTATTTCGGGTAGATGAGGGGCCGTAGACCGGGCTTGCGAGCCCGCCCGAAAATCGGTATAACTTACTCCTCGTAAGTAATTGGCTCAAAGTAAAGTAAAGGCCACGTAAAGGCTCTGTGAAGCGAAATTCGCGATATCGGAGCCCGGAGGCGGGAAGCAACGTGACAGTCAAAACAGAAGTCAGCAGGTTCCAGATCCACGACGAGTTGACGGCCCCCGAGGAGAGCGCTCCTCTGCTCAAGAGCATCCAGGCGGCTGGCGGCGCGGTCACCAAGTTCGTCGGCGTGCTCGCCGGCTCCCCGGCCGTACTGCGCGCCTACACGCGGATGCGGTCGGAGCTGCGCGGCGGCGTCCTTCCCCAGGCCACTCGCGAGCGGATCGCCCTGGCAGTCGCCGAGCACCGCGGCGACACCTACAGCATCGCCCAGCACGCGAAGTCGGCGCGCCGGGCCGGGCTGGGGCTCGACGAGGTCTCAAACGCCCGCAGCTTCACGTCGTCCGACCCCAAGGAGGCGGCGCTGCTGGAGTTCCTGCAGGCGGCCCTGGAGAGCGAGGGCTCACCGCCGCTTCACCTCCACGAGGAGGCGCGTGAGATCGGCTGGAGCGACGAGGAGATTCTCGAGGCGGTCGGCCACCTGGCGCTCAACGAGTTCCAGAGCCTGATCGCCGGCGCGGCTGCTCTACCTAAAGACCAGGCGACACCGAGGGTCCTGCCCTCGGCGGCCTAGGCGCGCGGGTCCTGTCGCGGGGTGAGGGGGGCACTGCGGGCGGGCCACGGTCCGTCCTCGACCCCCCTCACCCCACGCCACCCGCGCGAGTAGCCGCTGTGGTCAGCCCTCTACGAGAGTGGCGGTGTAGAGCAGGCGCGCCGTGGTGTAGCGGCAGCCATACGTAGCGCGCTTTCCTACTTGGGTTTGTGGCTCCCCTTGGCGTACGTCGGTTGAGTTGGTGCACTTGCCGGGGGCGCGGCTTGCGCGCCAGACGTTGTTGGCGGGCAGGCCCTGGGCGAAGGCCGGCGCCCAGGTCGGCACGGAAAGGCCGACGATGTCGCCCTTCTGCACTCTCAAAGAGGTCCCGAATTTGACCGTCTGTCCCAGGTAGGGGCTGAGCACGCGGATCGAGCTCTGGCTACGCAGGTTGTAGCGGGGTGGGTTGGTGGCGGGAACGCGACGCAGAATCGCCAGGCGCGCCTCGGGCGGCGTGCCGAAGAAGCCGTTGAAGAAGGAGCGTTGCTTGCCGGTCGGCTGGGAGAGGGTCAGTGTCCAAGCGGTCACCTTGCCGTCGCGGGGGACGACGAAGGGCAGCGTGGCCTGACCGTTGTTGACCTGGAATCCGGTGACGCTACCCACCGCCTGGCAGGGGTTCTCGGGGCAGGAGGGGTCGGGGGTGGTCGCGGTGTCGCCGAGCACGATCGTCGTGCCGGCGGTCGTCGCCGCGCCAGCGCTCGCGACCAGGGCGATCAGGATGGCGAGGGCCCCCGCCGCCAGCGCCGCGACCGCCAACCGGCCGTGCCTTCCGGCCGACCGCATCGCGACAGCTTCACCCGAAGACCTCGACATGCCCTTGCTCCTCTCGTAGAAGTTCAACCTGCGCTGGGCAGGGTAGCCGCCCCAGCGGCTGAAATGGCGCTCCTAGCGCCGTGCGAAGTTGAGCGCGACGGCGTACTGGACCCGGTTGGACCCGTCGAAGCCGAGCGCTTGGCGGGCGCCGTTGGTCAGATCCCAGGCGTGGCCCTGGCTGTAGGGGCCGCGGTCGATCACCTTGGTGATCAGGTAACGGCCGCGGTAGGCAAACTTGACCGTGGTACCGCAGGGGAGCCTGCGGTGGGCGACGCCGATCGTGCCGGGGTGCAGGACCTGGCCGCAGGCGGTGCGGTTGCCGTAGAAGCCGGGGCCGTACCAGGTGGCGCCGGCGGTCCGCATTTCGCTGAAGGCGAGATCCTGGCCGGTCGCGTCCGCGCCGCCGAAGGTGACGCTGGACATACCGCCAAAGGTGATGCTGGATGCCCCGCCCACTGCAGCCTGCGCCTGGCCCGAAGCGAGGGCAATGGCGGCGACGGTGACGAGAAGAGCCGTGCGACGCATGCGTCGCCGCGAGCGCTCGCCGTTTGCGCCCCCCAGCCGTGAGTTGTTGTGCCGCCCGTGGCGGTCCCTGCCTGCCTTCATGTCTCTTTCCTGCGCTTACGGGGTTAGCTGACGGGCTCGCGCTGAAAGAGCTGCGCTACGCGGCAGGTGCCGGCGATTCGCCCCAACTGACGGGTCCCCCGATCTCCGCGGTATGTAGGCGGAGACTCAGCGGTCGCGGCAGATTAGCAAACGCTAAGACGGATTTATCTCAACGCTTGTAAACGGCTCACTCCCAGGTCTACTATTGAATGGCGGGCTGAGCGACCGCGGGGGGAGAGAAAACCCTTCGAGGAAAGTCCGGACACCACAGGGCGAGGCGGTGGGTAACGCCCACCCGGGGAAACCCGCGGGAAAGTGCCACAGAAAGACACGGCCGATGGCGCGGCCACACGTGAGCCGCGTACAGGCAAAGGTGAAATGGTGCGGTAAGAGCGCACCGGCGTCGCGGTGACGCGGCGGCCAGGCAAACCCCGCCCGGTGCAAGGCCAAGCAGGACCGATGACCCGGCCCGGGGAGGTCCAGGTAGGCCGCAGGGCCGCTTCAGCGGCCCCTCGGTTCAGCGCCGAGAGACAGATGGTCGCTCACGACAGGATCCGGCTTACAGGCCCGCTAACGGAAAGGCCCCGCAAGGGGTCTTTCCCATTTGAGGAATCAGACCTTTCGAAAGACGCCCACGACGCGACCGAGGATGGTCGCCTCGGTCGTGCGGATCGGTTCCATCGAGTCGTTCTCGGGCTGGAGGCGGATGTGGTCGTCTTCGCGGAAGAAGCGCTTGACGGTGGCTTCTTCGCCGATCAGGGCGACGACGATCTCGCCGTTGGAGGCTTCGTCGGCGGGGCGAACGACCACGTAGTCGCCTTCGAAGATGCCGGCGTCCTTCATGCTCTCGCCGCGGACTTGGAGGATGTAGTCGCCGTCCTCACCGCCGATCACGTCGGGGATCTCGATGTATTCCTCGATGTTCTCCTCGGCGAGGATCGGCGCACCCGCCGCAACCTGGCCGACCAGCGGCAACCCGCTCTCCGGCCGGATCGTCCTCTTCGCCCTATCGAACAGCACCTCGATCGCCCGTGGCTTGGATGGGTCCCGCCGCAGCAGCCCGATCTTCTCCAGGTTTGCGAGATGGGCGTGCACGGTCGAGGAGGAGTGAAGGCCGACCGCCTTGCCGATCTCCCGCACGGTCGGCGGGTAGCCGGTCTTGGCGGCGTACTTGCCGATGAAGTCGAAGATCTCTTTTTGCCGCTTGGTCAGGTCAAGGTCAACCATGTCTCCCTCTCACCCACTCGCTCGCCAGGTCTCAACTCGTTCGAACACTTGTTCGCAGGCTACCGGCTCCTCCGGACACTTTCAAGGAACCGAGCCGGCAACGCCCAAGCATCTAGAATCAACCGCCCTCAAGCGGCTGTGGCGGAACTGGTAGACGCGCAAGGTTGAGGGCCTTGTGCCCCTAACGGGGCGTGGAGGTTCGACTCCTCTCAGCCGCACTAGAAATAGCTATAAAAATACGGCTTTTGACCCAAGAGAATATTGCCGCCAAAAAGAGTTCCTGTGGCCCAATTGACCCCCCAAGGAGAGGTAAGGCTTACAGAGACGCACTTCCTCAAAGATTTGTGATCTCCACTTTTCTAATTGCGAGGCCCAGCCGGGATCACGCCTAGGAGGTCCTAGTTGAGGAAGAGCGGAGCAGGTAACGCTCAAGCCTCGCCGAGGAGATAGCGCAACAGCGCCTCAAGGTCGGCATCGGAGCCCTCCGCAGCCTTGAGGGAGTCCTGCTCATCAAGTCCGGTGCCGCGTAGCTCGGCGTCATTGAGTAGCGCCTTCATCCGCATCTCCTTCTGTAGTAGAGCCTGGTTCACCATTTCATCGACCGTGATAGCACTGGCAAGGATGGCTTTGGGAATCCAGATCTCGACCGTTACTCCTGCCGGCAGACCAAGACGGTGGATGCGGTCAATTGACTGCAACCACCGGGCGCAGTCATGGGTGCGGTCAAGATAAACGGCCCGAAAGCAGTTGGAGTGCAGCGAGATCGACTCCGCGCAGGCGGCAGGGTTGGCGATCAAGACGGCGAAGCCCTCGCTGCTCAGGAAATCGTCGATCCGCTGCTCGCGCGTCTCGTCGAGCTCCTCGCCGCTGTCATCGTCATTCTCGCTCAACTCGGGGTCCAGCGCATCCGCCGCGGGAACACGGCCGTCGACGCTGAATACCGGGCCGCCGAGACGATCCTCTACGAGCGCGGAGAACTGATCGATGTTGCGGATAAAGGTCGTCCAGACAACGCACTTCTCGTTGTCGGCCTTAAGTTCAGCAAGATAGCCCAATGCCCACTCAAACTTGGCGGGCAGCTCGCCCTGATGGCGATAAAGCTCCAGCCGCTCCATCAACGTTCCACCGTCATACCCAAGCGGTGGAACGTTGAAGAAGCCGTCGTCTTTGTTCAGCAGGTCAGGATTGCTAGCCACCTGGATGAGACGGATCGTTCGCGCCCGCCTCAGCCTTTCGATCTTCTCGGTCCAGGTAGCGGCATCTGGGATGCTTGCCCGAAGCTGTTGAAAGATCAGTTCATAGATCTGGGCCTGAAGTGGCGCCATCTCGATTTCAGGCTCGAAAAAGTCGGCTTCCTTCAGCTTCAACTCGGACTTCGGCGTGCGGGTATAGAAGGGCTCAAGACGCCCAATTACGGAGTTAAAGTCAGCATCGGCCCTTGCCCTGAAGGCACCTTTTGAGCCAGTAGCCTCCTCACCGGGCCAGAGGATGTTGAACTGGCTCCAGAGGTCCTTGGGGCCCTGTGGCATCGGCGTACCGGTGAGGATCATTCGCACTCGGGCTTGGCGGGCGAGCGCTACCAGCGCTGGCGCCCACTGACCCCCCTCGAAGCGCTTGACCCGATGGGACTCGTCGACGATCAGCATTCCCTTCAGGCGCTGGAAGAGCTTCTCCAACTCGGCTCGATCATGGGCGGCTGTCGCGTAGCTCAACAACAAGAGCTCGCCGGCACCGACCCGGCTGTAGAGCTCGACGCGAGCGAGACGATCAAGGCCACGGATACGCTGCACCTCAAAGACTCCCGGCAGTGCCGTCTGCGCCTCACGCTCCCACGGTCGAAAACAAGAGAGCGGCCCGACGACGACCACCACTTCGACCATCTCGTGGGCGAGATGGGTCGCGCTCACCGCCAACGCGGTGGCCGTCTTGCCGGCTCCTGGCACCGAGAAGTTCGCCGCGTTGGCGGCTGAGAGCGCGTGCATTACCCCCTCACGCTGGTGCGGCAGCAGCTTGCGCTGCTCGCTGCTCCATCCGGTCTGCTCGAGCGTCTCCAGCACATCTGCCTCATCGAGCGTGGCAAGCCGCTCGCCATCCAAGCCGAGAAACTCGCGCCCGGCTTTCTGCGCCCGCGCAAAACTGCGGACTCGCTCGATGTCGCGCTGAAGCGCCTCATCGGCCGGACCGCCAGAGGCCTCCACCTCGAAGCCGCGATCCTGAAGCTGGCGCACGATTCGAACCACCAGATCTGTCCCTGGCCCACGACGAACCGGGCACGACCAGCCGGACTCGGTCGCCTCAGCGCCGAGAACCACTGGGAAGAAGAGGTTGAGACGGGCGTCATCAAGGCTCTCGCCACTAACTAAAACCTTGTCGCCTTGGAGACTCACCTCAGCGCTGCGCTGTTCTGCTGCCAAGGCTTTAGCCCCCGTCGCTACCGGGCTCGTCGAGCGCCAGCCGAGCCAGCGCAGCCCAAGCGACAACCGACTCCATCGCGCTGATCACTTCATCGCGAGTGACACCCGAGGTCTCAGCCAGGAGCTCAGTTGGATCGACTCCGCCAAGGCTTTTCGCAGCCGTACGCAGCTTCGTCTCAGGGGGATCGCTGTCATCGCGAAATGTCTTAGCGGCACCGCTGACCGCTTGGGCAATCCGCTTCTGCTTGGCCGAACGTGGGCCGGTCTCGGTGAGGACCTCTTCTTCGCGATCGGCCTCCTCGTCGGGATCCTCAATATCGATCGGCGGCTCGCCGGCCTCGGGCTCGATCTCCTCATCGGGCTCTGCGGCAAGCGCCTCGACCTCGGCGACAAGCGCATCGAAGCTGTCGACCTGTGTTTGGGCAATGCCGCGTACCGCGCGGATATCGGGGTGATTCGAGCCCGAGTAGATCGCCTCGAAACAGAGTTCCAGCATCGCCGCCTCGCGGTCGGCGTCGTGGCTAGCGACCCAGTCCATATTTTTGCCAACATCGCGGAAGCGCTCGACCATGTTCTTCAGCGCTGAGTACTGCCCGGTGATACCCCGCCACTGCAGGTAATCGGTCATGTACTTGACCGCCTGCAACTGGACCTTGGCGTAGGTCGGATTGTTGCCGACCAGATCCTGGATCTTCTCGGCGACCTCCTTGATCGACTGCGGATCGTGCCAGTCAATCCCCTGCTTCTCGGCGGCGTCGCGCAGAGTCAAGAGCAGGTTCATTTTCGTATAGCGGACCTTGAATCCCTCGGTCAGCTGCTCGCGCGCCTCCATCTCGAACAGCGTTTCGTCGTCATAGCCTTCATCCATAAAGACAGCGTCGACCCAGTCGTAACCGTCGGATCCCTCCTCCCCCTGCAGCCGCTTGAGCATCGCCAAGCGGCGGTTGCCGTTACTGACCAGGCCATCGGGACGGATCCACAGCGGCCGCTCCTGGCGACGCTTGCGCCAGTCGGCGACAAGCGCAACCGTGTCCTTGCTACGACCGCCAACGACACGCTGGCCGTCAACGCGGGGTTCCTTGTCGAGCAGCAGGGCGATGATCGAAGCCTCATCGGTTTGCGGGTCGAGGCTGTGTCCTAGCTCCTCCTCGATCTCCTGCGCCTCGGCTCGAAAGCGGCGGTTGGTCGCGTTGAGGACAAGCAGCTCGGTCGGGACGCGGTAGACGGGGAAATCAACGAACTCGCTTTTGGTCCAGATTCGCTCGCTGCGTCCCTCGATCTCCTGGCGGCGCTCAAGCAGCGCGGCCTTGCGCTCTTCAGCATTCATGCGCTCATCCGCTTGGCGAAGGCAAGTCCAAGCGCAAGGTTGCGCAGGTCGCTGTCCTGCAATTCCTCGCCACTCAGCTGCTCGCGCCAGCCGTTGAGGGTCTCCCGAATCGGCGCTCCCCGAGTCGATTTGGGGCGGCAGACGAAGACGAGGTCCCACTCGCAGTTGCCAGCGTGGCCATGGCTGCCACTGCGACCGTCTGCCCATACGGGGAAGACGGCATGGACGCGGAAGCCGCCGTCCCGCAAGGCCCGCTCGAGCGCCGTCCACGCCGCCTGGTGGGGAGAGTGGAACGTGAAGATCATCGGCGCCGCAGGCTTCAGCGCCTGGCGAACGTTGGTAAAGGCGCGGGCAAGGCGCTCGGCAAACTCGGTCGCCGGATCCTCGCCAACCGGGTAAATCGGAGTGCCACCGAGCTGCTCGGCCTCTGACTCCATCCCGAGCCAGGCTCGAAAAAGGAGGGAAAGATCGGAGTAGGGAATAAAGTCGAAGTAGGGGGGGTCGGTGAGAACCACGTCATAGGCGCCAAGGTCGGTTGGCAGCTTGCGATCGGCAGAGCTGCAACGAACGACGCGGCGGCTCGCCCCATGGGCGGGAAAGCTATGAGCTACGACCTCTCCGCTGGCGCTGTCAATCGCGTGGCGCTTTACACGGGCGCCACCGCTATGCCGGACGCGCCGTAACGTCGCCGCTAGGGTCCCGCGACCAGCGCTTTCGTGGAGGGGGTTCAACTCGACGCTGAGGACTGGGAGCGAGTACGCGCGGACGGAGCTGAAGAGTGCCGAGAGGCGTCCGTAGTCGGTTGCGTAACCGCAAAGGAGGTTGTTGCTACCCAGCGCGTTTGAGACCGCGAGCAGCAGCGCGTCTTTGGTCGGGGCGGCTGTGTCTCGTGCCCGAATCCAAGCGAAGGCATCGGAGAAGACAAGGCGCTGACGGGCGTTGAAGAGGTCGGCGACCGTCTCAAAGCCGTAGGCGGCGGGGCGGCCGGAGTCGACCCCCTTCAGCGAGACTTCGATCAATGCCCGCGGATCAGGGCTGCCTTGGCATGATCCCGTGACCACCGACAGGTCGGCTGCGGTCGGCTTACGCAGCCGCCGCCGCTCCCCGGGAAGCGTCTCCTCGACTGCTATCAGATGGCTGGGAAGCTGGCCGACCTTGAGTTCGTCGTTGCGCGTGCAGGTTCGACAGTTTGGGCACTCGAAACGGGCACGGCGATAAGTGCCGCGATCGATCTTGTGCCGGTGGCCGCAGCACTCGATCTGCTTGCGGTTTGCGTCGAGCCGGTGCAGCGCAATGCACTCGGGGCAGAAGGCGACACCGCCCTCTTCACGAACCACCGCTCCGGGCTTTTCGCAATCGCGAACGAGCCAGAGGTTGCGGTAGATCAGCGAGCGCTCGCCGCAGGCGCCGCAGTCGGCCTCACGCAGCCAGAAATAATGCAATGGATTGGCCTTGTCCGATCCGGGGTAAAGACCGCCATGGCGTTCGCGCAGGTAGATCAGCAACGCCTCAGATTCTGTGGTGAAGGCGGCACTGTCGAGCCGCTGTAGCTCGACCCGAGTAACCCTGACTGCCAAGGGGTCAACATCAATCCCGGCCACGTCTGCACCGAGGCGCGAAGCCTCGACCAGAGTGGTCGCCCCGCCCATGAAGGGATCGGCGACAAGGAGCCCCTCAAGGCTGCGCCGATCATCGGCGAATGCCTGCCAGAACTCCTGTTCTGAGGTCTCGGGGCCGAGGACGGACGCAAGTAGGAGCGCCCGAATTACCGCTGGCGGGCGCCTAGCCCACCACTTGTGGACGGAATAGACGTAGTCGTTGCAATAGCGATCACGCCGGGCGAGCTCGGACACCTGGGCGAAAGGAAATCCGCTTTCAAGCAGCGAGCGGCGCAGCGGCGCAGTGGCGGCTGGGGCGCGGCACTGAGTGACGTTAGTTGTCACGACTGGCTCCTTCGAAGAGAACCCACGATAGGGCGGCGAGATGACACCACGGCGGACGCACCGACGGCTGGCAGGCAGCGGCAGGGCCCTTGAAATGAGAACCTTGCGCGGTAGCCATTTGTCGATCTCTCGCATCCCTCATGGTGGGTCAATAACGCTGATTAGGTGCAGCCCATCCTCCGCCGTCACAGCGACGAGTTCGCGATAACGCTTTGAGCCGGTAAAGGTACGAACCATCAACGGCTCCTGCTCAAAGAGCGGTGTTAACTCGCCATCGGTGAACTGCAGCAGCATGAAGTCGGTCTCGATCAGCCAGCCCCCAGAAAAGGGATGCACCGCGACCACTCGCCCTGGCGCCTCGCCGTGATGGCGGGCGTTGACGCGGTTTTTGACCTTGTCCCAGATAAGGGTGAAAAAACCATGTGAGTAAGTGTTGACGAAGAAGGCGCGCGAGGAGTTCCAGAGGAACTGGATCTCCGCTGGCGGAATCGCCTCGCCATTCTCGAGCGCGGCGAAAAGGAACTTAAGCTCAAGCGGCTCGTCTGAAATCTGGGTGATCAGCTCATGGCGGGTGGGCGTTCGAGCGATCTGGTCCTCAACTCTCTCGACCGTACCGGAGAGCAGGTCAGCCTGGTGGTTGTCCGCATAGTTGACCAGGTCATGGCCCAGCCAGGCGGTACGAAGCGAGATATCGGCAGTGTGCTCGAGTGTCCCTCCTTCAGCAAGGTGGCTTGCCCAACCAAACTCGTCATAGGCGGTGAGGAGCCCCGCCGACTCACACGATGCGTTGAGGGTTCCCCAGGCGGCCGAGATGTCAACACAACGGGCGTCAGTGCGCTGCCGATACGCATCGATTCGGTGCTCACGCCAGTCAATGTCAAAATGAAAGAGGCCGGAATCTGCGCCAAGGTAGAGGCGGCCACCGTAGAGGTTGGAGTCGAGCAGGACGCTCGCCTCAATCTCGAATCCACGGAGGGGCTCCAAAGCGGTTCCAATTTCAGGGGCCAAGGGCTCAGGTGCCACCCGCTGCAAGGCTGAACTCCAGAGGGCCGCCAGGTCCGGGCTGCACATCAGGTTTTTTATCTGGGCGCTAGCGAGCCAGTCGTTCCGGGCAAAGGCCGCAGTCGCGATCCCCTTCCACTCAGAGTAGGAGTCTTCGAGTCTTTCGGTGAACGGCTGCAACTCAAGCATGCAGACATCGCGCTCGTCGGAGAAGACGACGAGGTGGCCCATATACAGCTGAGCATCCTCGAAACGACCAGGAATAAAGAGGCGCAGAACGGTCATACCCGGCGCCGTTGAATCTTGCGACCAAAGGTCCGGGTAACGGTGCCCTCTTCAATCCAGCGCTCGATCAGCCGGTCGGAGGGACATCTAGCACCGCGACTGCTCGAAGTCGAAACAGGATAGCCATGCCAGGGGGCGGTGGCAACGCGGTTGCGGGGGAACTTGGCGAGCCTTTCTCCGCCGCTGCCAAGGGGAGAGCCGTAATTGTCACGTATGCCCCAGTAGTGGCCACTGTCTTTCCATTCGGCGGAATCCGCTGCGAAGAAAATGCCGTACTCATCGGCTGGGGAAACGGCGGCAAGCCATGTGCTCTTACGGTTGGCTTGTTGACGATGCACATACATCGAGAGATACGTCTTCCCACTCGGCGTCGGTCCGAACTGGACGCCGTCAGGACTGGCAACGCCAAAAGTTTGCATCTCGAGAGTCAATCACGCCAGCCATGGAGGCGCCCGGAGCAGCCAAGGGAGCTGCACAACGAGTCAGATAAATGCGCGCGGATCGGCGCCCGGTCGTCAATTCGCTCGGGCAGGGAGCCTCGTCTCCGCACGACGGCTCAAATCCAACCTGAGGAGTGCGAGGAATGCAATCCAGGAAAGCCCCAACCGCCGAAGTTGAGGGCCTGTGCCCATAACGGGGCGTGGAGGTTCGACTCCTCTCAGCCGCATTGAACATCGGCCCCGCCGCGCTGATAGACACCCCTTCTATGGCGCAGAAGACTTGGTCGGCGGTCGATGAATATGTAGCGGGGCTGCTGGCGTCGCATGACTCGGCGCTGGAGGCGGCGCTCGCGGCGAGCGATGAGGCCGGGCTGCCGGTGATCCAGGTTTCGCCTCCGCAGGGGAAGCTGCTTGCTCTGCTTGCTGAAGCGCTGGGAGCCAGAACGATCTTGGAGTTCGGGACGCTGGGCGGCTACAGCACTATCTGGCTGGGAAGGGCCCTGCCGGACGATGGCCGCTTGATCACATTGGAGGCCGACCCGCGCTATGCCGAGGTCGCCCGCGAGAACATCACCCGGGCACGGTTGAGCGACGTTGTCGACCTGCGGGTCGGAGCAGCTCTAGATGTGCTGCCTCAGTTGGAGGCTGAGGGCGTGGGTCCTTTTGACCTGACGTTCATCGACGCCGACAAGATCCACACTCCCGAGTACTTCGCCTGGGCCCTCGAGCACTCCCGCCCGGGCGGCCTGATCGTCGCCGACAACGTGGTCCGCGGCGGCACGCTCGCCGATGCGGACAGCGACGACCCCGCGGTCCAGGCGCAGCGTCGCCTCCACGAGATGATCGCCGCCGAACCGCGCGTCAGCGCCACGACGATCCAAACTGTCGGCGGCAAGGGCTACGACGGCTTCACCGTCGCATTGATTTCGGCGTAGCGCAGGGCGATCAGCCTAGATGTTGGACGTAGGGTCCGCGTGGAATAGGGTTGGGCGATGGCAGTCAAGCTTCATCGCTGCTCCGCGATGTGGGTCAAGATCGATGCGCATCCGTGCTGGCGGGTGCAGAAGGCGCTCGACGAGCAGGGGATCGAGTACGAGGTGGTTAAGGGACCGCTGCTGCCGGGCAAGCGAAGCGACCTGGAGCGAGTGTCGGGCCAGCGGAAGTACCCGACGATCGAGTTCGAAGACGGCAGCGCCTACCGCGCGGAGTCGAAGGACATGGCCAAGCGGATCGGCGCCGGCCAGCTCTTCCAGGGCGCCGAGGGCGCCTAGCCGAAACTGAGCCCCCTAACGCGGCTAGGGGGCTCCCTCCCTCTTCAGTCGACTCCCAAAGCCCGATCGATGAACGGACCCAGAAGGTGGACCGCGGCGGACGCGGTTCGTTCGGGAGGGCCGCTGGGGGCGGTTACGTAGCTGATCGCGAGGCGGACCAGGGACTCGGCTAGCAGGCGGGCGTCGGTGGCGGGCGCTTCGGGCCAGCCCTCTTCGATTACCGCGGTGAGGCGGGCGGTGGCCCACTCGACTACCGGCATTCCCTGGGTGGTGACGAAAGGGAGCATGCCGCCGGTGCCGTCGTCGCTGAGCAGGATGCGGACCAGGGGATCCTCGCCCGCCGTGCGGAGGAAGACCTCGAGGGCGGCGCCGACCGCGGCGCGGGGGTCGTCGAGGTGTTCGCGGACAGCCGCCTCCACCCCGTCGAGAAAGCGCTCGCCCTCGTGGATGACGAAGGCTTGGCCGAACTCGTCCCGGTTGCCGAACTCCTTGTAGAGAGTCTGGCGGCTGACGCCCGCCGCCTTGGCGATGTCGGACATGGTGATCTCCGACCAGGCCCGCCTCTGCAGCTCGTCCCGGGCCGCGCCGAACAGCGTCTCGCGCAGCAGCTCCTTGGCGGCCTGCGGATAGGGAGTGCGTGTGCCGGTCATCGTCGCCATCGGCGGACGATCACTCGTCAGGTTCGAAATCGACCTTGTCGCGCACGCCGCAGTCGGGGCAAACCCAATGGGCGGGAACCTCTCTCCACGGCGTCCCCGCCGGAAAGCCCTCGCGCGGGTGGCCCGACTCCTCGTCGTAGACGTATCCGCAGCCCGGGCAGCGCCAGCGGCTCATGCGTAGTGGGCGAGGATCCGGCGCTCCGCCCTGGGGTGAATGTTGGCGCGGGTGACGTCGCCGCCGTAGTGGTCGAGCAGGCGCGGGTCCATCACCCGGCGCCAGAGCGGCGGGATCGCCGCCAGGACAATCATCCCCGCGTACCCGGTCGGCAGCTGCGGCGCCTCGTCGACGTGACGCAGCGCCTGATAGCGCCGGGTCGGGTTGGCGTGGTGGTCGCTGTGGCGCTGCAGGTGGTAGAGCATCACGTTGGAGGCGACGTTGTTGCTGTTCCAGCTGTGCTCGGGGAGGCAGCGCTCGTAACGGCCGTCCTCCCGCTTCTGCCGCCGCAGTCCGTAGTGCTCGAGGTAGTTGACGACCTCCAGGAGGGAGAAGCCCATCGCCGCTTGGACCAACAGGTAGGGCAGGACGACGACGCCGAAGACCGCGACCAGAGCGGCGAAGAGGACCACGGTCATCGCCCAGGCCTGCAGGATGTCGTTGCGCCACGTCCAGGCCGAGTGCCCGCAACGGGCGAGCCGCTCGCGCTCCAGCTCCCAGCTCGAGCGCAGGCTGCCGGCGACGGTCCGCGGCAGGAACGCCCAGAAGCTCTCCCCCAGTCGCGAGCTGGCCGGGTCCTCCGGCGTCGCCACCCGCACGTGGTGGCCGCGGTTGTGCTCGATGAAGAAGTGTCCGTAGGCGCTCTGCGCGAGGGCGACCTTGCTCAGCCACTTCTCCAGGCTGGCCCGCTTGTGCCCCAGCTCGTGCGCCGTGTTGATCCCGATGCCGCTGACCACGCCCATCGTCGTCGCCAGGCCGATGCTGCTGAAGGTAGAGAGATCGCCGCTGGACCACAGCCAGCAGGCGAAGACCAGCCCCGCGTACTGGATCGGAATGAAGAGATAGGTGCACCAGCGGTAGTAGCGGTCCTGCTCCAGCCACTGGAGGACGCTGTCGGGCGGATTGGTCGCGTCCATCCCGATCGCGATGTCGAGCAGTGGGAAGAAGACGAAGACGAGCAGCGGCCCGAAGAACCAGAGGAAGTCCCAGCCGGTCGCCTGCACCCCGGCCCAGGCGAGGAACGGCGACAGCGGCACGATCAGCCCCAGCAGCCAGGCGTAGCGCTTCGCGTCGTGCCAGGTGGCGGGGTTGAGCTCGATCTCGGACGCGTGGTGATGCGTGGCGGCTTCCATGGTTTACAAAGTAGCTGACTTTGTAAACCGATGCAACACGCACCGGGATTTTGTCCAGCTAGATCTTTAAGAGCACGAAGGTGTTCAGCACGAAGAGGAGGGCGAAGAAGACGGTGGCGCGGTCGAGATTGCGCTCGACCATCGAGCCGCCGCCGATCGAGCTGCCTCCCCCCCCGATGCCGAAGGCGCCGGATAGCCCCGCGTCTTTGCCCGAGTGCAGGAGCACCAGGAAGATGAGGACGACCGCGATAATCACCTGCAGGACGCTGAGCAGCGTGTACATGAGCGGAGGATTCTAGCCTTGGGGGACTTTCTCCCGCGTCTCGTTCCCATGCCCGTTCTGGGAATCGAGGATCTCGACGGCTTCGCGGCGCAGCTCGGCGTCGAGCAGCGCGAAGTCCTCATCGGAGAGCTTGCCCGCCGCGTGGTCAAGCTCGGCGTCGCGGATCTCCCGGTACTTGGCCTCCTTGCGTGCCTCCGCCTCCGAGTCGGCGACCGGGGCGCGGCGCGCCCGGCGGGCCGGCCAGATCGCGATCAGCGCCCCGGCCAGGGCGATCAGACCGCCAATCCACATCCAGGTGACCAGCGGGTCGACGATGACACGGAAGGTGGCGGGGGCATCGTCGTCGAGATAGCTCCTGGCGAGACGCTCGGCGGTCGCCGCCTGCAGGGCGCCGATCTGCGCCAGGGCGATTGGGCGCAGGCGCGGGTCGGCGGCGGCCGCGCGCATCAGTCTCGAAACCGCCCGGCACTGCGGGGGAACCCCCGGCGCGCCGCCGACGCAGGCGCGGAAGCCTCTGTCGGCGGCTCGCACCCGTCGCTGCACGCCGGAGATGCCCGGCTGCACCGCGGTCCAGAGATCGCTGCCGAGGCCGGCCTTCAATCCCACCTCGCTGGTCGCCTCGCCGTCGAAGAAGCTGCCGATCGTTCTCGCCTGCACCCCGGTCGGACGGAAGTAGCGACGGGTCGGACGAAGGACCGCGAACTGCTTGCCGTCCCTCTCCACGTTGAGCACGGCGCCGAAGGCGAAGGCCTCGTCGTCGACGCTGACGGTCGGGCGCTCGTAGGCGATCCGGCGGCCGTCGACCACGGCGCTCTCCCCCGGCCGCAACGTCACGTCGCGCTTGGTCTGGAAGCTGGACGACGCGGCGATCCCGATCAGCAGCACCGCGACGCCGACGTGGACGATGTAGCCGCCATAGCGGCGACGGTTACGGGAGATGACACCGATCAGCGCCGCCGGCATCGAGCCGCCGGAGAGACTGCGGCGCGCGGCCGCCCCCTGCCAGAACTCCTGCGCCAGCCCGGCCAGAGCAAAGGAGGCGAAGACGAAGAGGGCGAAGGCCCAGGGCGTGTCGAGCGGGTTGGTGGCGACGGCGAGCACGACGCCAACCGCGGCAGCGAAGATCGCCGGCCCCCGGAAGATCCGCTTCGCCTTCGCCCAGCTCACTCGCCGCCAGGCGAGTAGCGGGCCAATCCCGGTGAACAGCACCAGCCCGATCGCCAGCGGGGTCGTGTAGCGGTCGAACCAGGGCGCAGCCAGCGAGGCTCTCTCCCCCGTGAACAGCTCCGAGATCAGCGGGAAGAAGGTGCCCCAGAAGACCACGGCGGTCATTCCCACCAACAGCAGGTTGTTGACCAGGAAGACGGCCTCGCGCGAGGCCAGCGAGTCGATCCGCTTCTGTGAACGCAGGTCGTCCAGCCGCGAGACGATCAGCGCCGCGGAGCCGATCATCACCACCGCGATCAGCCCGAGGATGTAGGGGCCGACGGTGCTGTCGCCGAAGGCGTGGATCGATTGCAGGACCCCGGAACGGACCAGGAACGTGCCCAGCAGCGCCAGCGAGAAGGTGCCGACGATGAGGCAGGCGTTCCAGACCTTCAGCATGCCGCGCTTCTCCTGCACCATGATCGAGTGCAGGAAGGCGGTGCCCATCAGCCACGGCATCAGCGCCGCGTTCTCGACCGGGTCCCAGGCCCAGTAGCCGCCCCAGCCCAGCTCGGTGTAGGACCAGCGGGCGCCTAGCAGCAGGCCGAGCCCCAGAAAGGTCCAGGCGATCAGCGCGAAGCGGCGGGTGGCGCGGATCCACTCGGCGTCGAGCTTGCGGGCGATGAGGGCGCCAATCGCGAAGGCGAAGGGGATCGTGAAGGCGACGTACCCCGAGTAGAGCATCGGCGGGTGGATCATCATGCTCGGGTGCTGGAGCAGCGGGTTGAGGCCGACCCCGTCGGGGGGCGGGGAGCTGAGCGTCGCGAAGGGGTCGACTCCGCCGGCGAACAACATGAGTCCGGTGAAGGTGGCCGCCACCCCCATCATCACCGCGGTCGCGTAGGGGACCAGCTCGCGCAGCTTGTTCCGCGTCGCGTAGAGCGCGGCGCTGGCGGCGATCGACAGCACCCAGGCCCAGAGCAGCAGCGAGCCCTCCTGGCTGGACCACATCGCGGCCAGCTTGTAGAAGGAGGGCGTCTCGATCGAGGAGTGCTGCTGGACGATTGCGAAGGAGAAGTCGTCGGTGGCGAAGGCAATCTCGATCAGGACGACGCAGAGGGTGAGCAGCGCGCACAGCGCGTAGACGGCGCGGCGCGAAACGTCGACCCAGCGGCGGTCGCCGCCGCGGCCGATCAGCGCCGCGGCAGCCGCGAAGATCGCGGTGAGGAAGGCAAGCGCCAGCGCGGCGCTGCCGAGGCTACTCATCCCTCGTCGTGAACTTCGACGGGCACTTGGTGACCAGGGTGTCCGGCTCGCCGACGAAGACGCCGCGCTGCACCTGCCCAGTGAGGATGATCTCTCGCCCGCCGCGGAAGGGGTCGGGAACGGAGCCCCTGTAGCTGACTGGGAGGCTCTCGCCGCCGCCGTCGCGGTCGGCGACCCGGAAACGCAGGCTCCCGTCCTCGCGGCTGACCGAACCCTTCACGACGCGGCCGCTCATCTCGTAGGTGGCGCCGGGCGCCGCGGCGAGGATCTGCGATGGCGCCTTCGCCTCCGTCGCGGCGCTGAACGACGTGTAGACGAGCGCCGCGGAGAGCAGCACCGCCACGCCGAGGGCGACGACCAGCCGGATCTTGCGCTTGCGCCGAGGGTCCACGGACCCGGGATTATCGCAAGGTCGGGGCTAGGGCCGACCGAGCAGAAGGCGGACCGCGCGCCAGTATGCGCGCAGGGCGAATCGCACCGGGGCGGAGCGGGAGGCGCTGCTTATGAAGGGGGAATCGAGGTCGGCGGTGAGCCAGGCGGCGAACCGCGCCGCGCTGACTTCGCGGCTCGCCTGCACCTGGCGCCGTTCGCGCAGCAGGCGCGGCAGCCAGCGGACCACGTCGGCGGTGGCGGCGAGCTTCTGCCTCCCCCACCCCCCCGCGATCGCGACTGGAATCAGCGCCAGCTCGGTGGCGAGCAGCGCCGGGGCGAGGAGGGCCAGGAGGGCCGCCGGGTAGACGCGAATCAGGAAGGCCCAGCGGTTGCGCTCCAACCAGCGCCACTTGTGCTCGCGGGCGCCGAACTCGTAGTCGTGGTCAACGATCGCGGCCGGCTCGATTCCCAACGCTCCCCCGCGCAGCCGCAGCCGCAGCGAGAGGTCGACATCCTCGTGGTAGAGGAAGAACCGCTCGGGGAAGCCGCCGACCTCCTCCCAGGTGCGGTGCGGGATCGCCAGGCAGGCGCCCGAGAGGGCGGGAACCTCGCCGGCGGGCGGCGCTTCGGAGATCGGCCGGCCGTGCCCGCCGGCCCAGACGATCCCGGTGAAGTGGACCGGGTTTCCCGCCGAGTTAATCCTCGTCCCTCCCTTGTCGGCGACCAGCGCCTGCCAGGCGGCCCAGCCGCGCTCCTCCACCCAGGGGCGGCGGATCGCCTCTCCCCAGCCGGGCAACGGCGCCGCGTCGGGGTTGAGGATGACCAGCAGGTCGCCGCGCGCCCCCGCGGCGCCGATGTTGCAGGCGGCCGCGAAGCCGGCGTTGCGACCGGTCTGCACGAGGTGGGCCGGCGGCGCCAGCTCCGCGACCGTCGCCGCAGTCCCGTCCCCGGAGTCGTTGTCGACGATGATCAGCTCGTCGCCTTCGCCCAGTTCCGGCAGCAGCGCGGGCAGCGTCCGGCCCAGCTCCGCGCGGCTGTTCCAGGCGACTATGAGGACAGAGAGCGTCGGGCGCACCGACGCGGGAGGCTAATGGCGGCTAGCGGCGACCGCCGCGTCTTTTGTGCTTGCGTACCGACTTCTTGCACGGCGTCCGCAGCTTAGGCCGCTGGTTCGCCTGCTTGCCGTTTTGGCCTTTGAGCCTGGCGATGACTCGGGTCTGTCTGTCGCACTGATTCCTAGAGTTCACCAGCAGTCCCTGTTTCCCGCCCCTGATGGTGAGCAAGAACTTGGAGACCGGCACGTCGGGAATCACGTCGAAGGTGTTTCGAATCCTGCCCTTGACGGAGTCGATGCGGCCGGCCAGCTCGACGTTCACCTGGCCACGCAGCGAAGCGACGAGGTCGGGCAGAAGGTTGTCGGAGGAGCGCAGGTAGACGGGGCCCTGCAGCGGCCCGTCGAGCAGCGGCGTGAAGGCCCGCGCGAAGCCGTAAATCGACTCCTTCGGACAGGCGTCGGCCGCGTACTGGGGGCGGGTGCAAACCTTCGCCAGGCTCGCCTGATCGAGGAAGAGCGTCCGCGGCAGGGTCACCGCGGCGCGCCCGACGTTGGCGTCGCCCTC
>Ga0075433_10000040_pt1 | contig 52844 bp, 51 predicted proteins | sample RhiMethybrSRZTD2_FD_75299 | JGI IMG/M metagenome (GOLD analysis project Ga0075433, IMG submission 75299) | Populus rhizosphere microbial communities from Tennessee, USA - Rhizosphere MetaG P. TD hybrid SRZTD2 | ecosystem: Host-associated > Plants > Roots > Rhizosphere > Soil | place: USA... | reverse complement strand
GCACCGAGTCCTCTGGCGTAACAGATCTGCACGACGGGCGTGCCCAGCCGCGAGATCCCGCGACCCGCCACCGCATCGCACCCGACGAACGTCCACCCCTGGGCGCCTTTGAGCCGCCGAGCGACGCTCTGGCGCAGGGCATCCGAGAGGAACGTCTTGAGTCCCGGCGCGAGGTCGCCCGATTCCGCTCCGGCAGCGATCTCCTGCAGCAGACGATCGATGGCCTGGGGCGGTTTCACCTCGGAGGGCGCGCGCCGCAGCATATGCGGAGGGGTCAGGCGCGGCTCCAGGATCCCGGCGATCGTCACCGCCATCGCCTCGGGCAGCGATTGCTCGAGGTTCGCGAGTACGATCACACTCAGGTCGAACTCGGGGTAGCGTTCGATGGCGGTGCGGAAGCCCTGCCAGGCGCCACCGTGACCGATGCGCCGGTAGCCCCGCTGCTGCGTGATCTGCCAGCCGAACCCGTACGGATAGCTGCCTCCGTCGTTGAGGCGCACGGGGGTCCAGCTCGCCTCGAGCCCGGCCCGACTCGGGATCTTCCAGTGGTTCAGCGCAATGGCCCATTGCGCCAGGTCGTGGACGGTGAAGTACAGCGCGCCGTCCGCCGTGGTGTTGAGCGACGGCGACACCCAGTCCTGATTCTTCAGCGTGTCGTCGACCAGGTGATAACCCGCGGCTCGGTTCGGAATGATGTCCGCTTCCGAGATGATGCGGGTCGTGCGCATGCCGAGCGGCCGAAACACGTGGTCACGCAGAAAGTCACCGTAGAACACACCGGTCACGCGGTGGATGATGATGCCCAACAGGACGTACCCGGTGTTGCTGTAGCTCCAACGGTCGCCGGGCGCGAACTCGAGGGGCGGCTTGGCCGCGAGCTGCACCAGCTCGGCCTCCGTGTAGTCGCGCCGCGTGTCCAGCGTGCTGTCGGTGTAATCCGCGATACCGGACGTGTGCGTGAGGAGATGCCGGATAGTGATGCCGCGCCAGGTGGCCGGGCCGTCCGGCAGAAACCGGGTAATGGAGTCGTCGAGCGCGAGGCGCCCCTGCTCGGCGAGCATCACGATCGCCGCCGCCGTGAACTGTTTGCCGACCGACCCGGACTGGTACACGGTACTGTCGGTCGCCGGCACGCGATGCTCCACGTTGGCGTAGCCGTAGCCACGGGCCAGCACGACGCGGTCGCCGCGGAGCACGGCGAGTGAAACGCCGGGGATGTGGTAGCGGGTGATCTCGGTCCGGACGTACCGGTCGATCGAGTCCAGGGTGGCGGGTGTCTGCGCCCCCGCGACGGGATCCGGCAGGAGCCACCACGCCACGGCGAGTATGCCGGTCCCCAGGCGCATGCCAAGCCTAGTTTGGATTGGAGGGTTTGCCGCCGCTCCGCGACAAGCTTTCACCCACTTCCCGCCCGATGGCGGCGCCCCACGTTTGCCCAACCTGCATGCTCTCCTGGAGGATGAGCGGCTGGACCCCGCTCAAGTGCTTGCCGAGCGGGCTCTCATAGAAACGCACCAGCTGCTCCAGCTCCGTCTGACTGAAATGAGACGCGTAGACCGGGACGAGCGAGTCCACGAGCTGCGGCAGGTTGCCTCGAGCCCGGGCGAGGAACGCGTCCCAAAACGCCGCGGGGATTTGCGGGTTGGCGGCCCGCTGTGCCGGTACCATCGACTCCATGCCGCTCAGCGCCAGCCGGGCGGCGCCGGTCAGATCGAGCAGGCGCCGAATGGTGGCGGCCTTTGCGGGTTCTACCGGCCCCGGGCGTCGCTGCGCCAGCACCGGCGTCGTCAGCACCGCCGCAGCCAGCGTCAACCCGATCAGTCTGTGTCTGAGAGCGGTCATCGTGGGCTCCCTTCGTAGGGGTGTGCATCGCCGCGACCGACCTCGAATCCCGTCAAGAATGCCGAGAACGACCCCAATCGACCAGGGCCGAGCTCATGCCTTACCGGTCCCGGAATCGCGGAACCAGGAGCGGCCGATGATGAGCCCGAGGACTGTGCCCACCGCAGCGAACGCGATCCATCCTGACGCCGAGCGGAACATGTCGTCCCGGCTGAACACGGCGAGCGGAATCCCGAATGCGAGCAAATACGCATAGACACAGATGATCCCCAGGGCGTACGGCCCGAAGGCACCGAGCCTTTTGGTGCGCTGGTGCGCCGCCCTGTACGCGAGGCCACCCACGGCGCCACCGTAGGCACCCAACCCCACGGCAGCGAGCACTGTCAGCGGCATCTCGAGGGAGGGCGCCGCACGCCGCAGCACGAGCTGGAGGAGGGCTCGGACGATCGTCAGGCCGCCGATCAGGATGGCGCCGACCGCGGCGGGGCGCAGCCAACCCGGGAGACGTTGAATCCTGTCCGAGACGGCGACGAACAGGCGGAGCTGCGGCGACAGCGGCACCGGCGGCAGGGGCGGCAGCGTCTGAGCGAATGCCTCCCGCCGCTGGCACACCGCACAGGTCTTGGCGTGTGCCTCGACCTGTGCGATCCACGCCTCCAGCGCTTTGGCGTCCTGAGAGTCGAGTTCCCGCTCCCGTTCCACCACCCACTCACATTGGGGGATTCCCGCTGCCTCGAACGCGCGCCCGCGCTCGACGCTCGCGACGATCCATTCCACATCCCGGGCTATCGAACGGGGGAGTTTACCTTCGATTCGCTCCCAGCCGGCGACCTCGTCGACGTGCCGATCGAGCGCCTCGGCGAGCTGCTCGATGCTCAGTCCTGCTCGGCTACGCCGTTGACTCAGCTCTGGTCCCGTCATGGCTGCAGCGAGTGGTTGAAGTGTGTAAGAAGATGCCCCGGCCAATCCCGGGCGACCAGGGCGCCCACGCGGCACGGTAGCGCCCGTTGCCGCGGACGGTGCGACGCGGTAACCTCACCGGGGTCGATTGCCGTCCCTTCGTCCCTGAGATCGTGCACGAGTAAGGTGAGCAACATGCCCGACGAACCCTGCCCTCACATCGCCGCCATCACGACCGTCCGGCACGCGAAGCGCAGGGAATGCGAGGAATGCGTGAAGATCGGCGCGCAGTGGGTGCACCTGCGGACGTGTCAGGAATGCGGCACGACCCGGTGTTGCGACGACTCACCCAACCGCCACGCGAGCAAGCACGCACGGGCGAGCGGCCATCCGGTGATCGCGTCGGCCGAACCGGGTGAGCGCTGGCTGTACTGCTATCCCGATGACGCGTTCGCGGACTATTGACCGGCGCGACAGTGGCTGCGGCAATCGGTGGTGGAACGACCTCAAGAACGTCGGATGTCTATCGCGAAGGAGGACTGAGTATGGCCCTCGACCCACAGCAGCAGGAGGAACAGGCGCGCGCCGCGGCGGAGGTGTCAGCGCGGCTGCGGCAGCGTGGCATCGCCCTGACCGGCGCCGAGCGCCCGGACGACTTGGTAGACCTGCTCTCGGCGGTGGAGCGCTTCGAGGCGGTGGTCGAGGCGCACGGTGGGGACTTGATGGTGGACGATTTGAAGAGCTCGCAACCCGACGACAGCCACTTCGTCGTTCCGCGACGCGGGCCCGGCGAAGCCGTCCGCACGTACGTCGCCCGGATCGACGAGGCGACGGCACGGCTGCGGCGCCATCCGCGCCAGCCAGACTAGGAGCCAAGGCCCGAGCGCGACTAGATCGGCCTACCGCTCGTCAACAACCCGTAATGTGCAGTCCAACCGCCGAACAGCCGATGCCACAGCGGTGCATCGAGGCCGAATTCGAGCTCCGTCGGTTGCCACCTGCCGCCCGTAAGGCCGGGTGGTGTCCAGAGGCATTCCTTCGGCGAGAAGCCGCGGACCGGCACGTACCAGTTCATGACGTCATCCTGGCGCCGCCACACGCTGCGGGTCTGCCCATCGACGACGACCGAGAGATTGATCGCCTCTACGGGTCCGGTCCCCGGATCGAGGACAGCACCACCGATCAGGTAACCGATCCGTGGTCCGGTCGGCCCCGCGGACACCGGCATCCCCACACAGTGATCGGCCGTGGTCATGGTCCGATACTTCGGGCTGCTGCGCGAGCACCACGCGATGAGCGCGATGAGGACGAGGGCCACCGCGAATGCGGCCGCGCGGCCGGCGGCGGAGGAGAGGTTGATGTTGGGCATCGTTCGGGACCGCGCCTCCTACCACGAAGGATGCGCATCGTAGTATGCGTTCGTCGTCAGCCGGCGTATCCCAGAGCCGTCGGGACGCACAATGTAGATCTCGAGGCTGTCGAAGCGAAAGTGGGTTGCAACAGAGTCCCGGAACGGCGGGGCGTGGCGGTCGCTCTGGAACACGATCCAACGGGCGTCGCGCGACCAGTGGCCATAGTTGCTCAGATCTGGACCGGCGGTGATGACTTTCACGTTGCCGGTAGGGAGATCGAGCAACTCGAGGTTGCCCGTGGCGTCACGGACGCCGCGTGCGCGCAAGTTTGGGTTACCCGGGAAGCCAGTGAAAAGGATGACATCGGCCTTGGGTGACCACTGCGGACAATCAAGAAACGCGGTATCAGCAGCAAGGACAATACGAGCGACCCTAGAGGCCAGGTCGACCACCAGGATCGAAGAACGCTTGGGACCATACCCGGCCACCGTGAACCGCTGTTGGTCGGGTGCCCACGAAGGGCACCGATACTCAAGCGAATCGCTCAGGACGCTGCGAATGCCTGATCCGTCCGCTCGGATGAGGTACACAGAAAGACGATCGTTCTTCCGTCCACCACTGAACAGGAGGAAGCGGCCATCGGGCGACCAGTCGGGAAACGCTACGGCATCAAGCTCCGCTGCGAGCCGGCGGGGCGTGCCTCCGAGAGAGTCGAGGACGTAAAACTCGTCGTGATCGTCGAACTCCCGAATGAACGCAATCGAGCGGCCGTCAGGAGACCAGGCAGGAAGGGAGCGCGAGGATGCGGAATCACCCTCGACCAAGCGTCGTGTCGTGAGGTCGGCCAGACGAAGGGCGTAAATGTTCTCATGCTCGCCCCGACGATGGGACACGAATAGGATGTCGCGCGAGCGCGCAGGGTCTTCTGAACAGGAGATGAACGGAAGAGTGCTTGCGGCCATGACGATGGCCGCTGCCGTGCGAAGCGCAGCGCAGCCGACCGGAGGGGAGAGGCGCATCGTGGCTGAGTAGCGCGCCGCCATCGCCTACCCGCCACCCTGTAGGAACGCCAGAACAGCGCGGTTGAATGCTGCTGCTGCCTCCATATTAACCATGTGGCCCGCTGCGTGAATCACACGCACCGCTGCACCGGGGATGCTCAACGCGAGCGTGTCGACGATCCGACGAATGACAGGGCTATCACGATCCCCGACCAAGAGGAGCGTGGGCGACCGAATGGCCGCCAGCCGGCCGAGCGCAGGTGGGTCCGCGTCTCGCTCGACTTCTCCATGGCGAGCCAGCCCCATCCAGTACGTTGCGTTGTCGGACGCAATGGCTCGGAGTCGGGTCGCGAGCCGCGGCTGCTCCATGGCCGGTCGCATGTAGTCAGAGGTGAGCCAGGCCAACGCCATCCCAACCGAGTCCCTTGCACGAGCTGCTCGGCGGGCCACGACAATCCACGTGGTGTCCTCGGCAGACCAGTCCTTCCAACCACTGAGACCCGGGCCGGCAAGAACCAACTTCTCCACCATCTCGGGGTGGTCCAACGCAAAATCGATCGCGATTCTGCCGCCGAGCGACAGGCCGACTAACGACGCCCGAGATACCTCTAGATGGCGGAGCAACGCATACAAGTCAGCGTGAGCCTGAAAGGCAGTGTCGGCCCGTCCCGAGCGACCGAAGCCGCGGGCGTCGTAGCGGATCACGCGGAAATGACTTACGAGAACCGGAAGCTGCTCATCCCACATTCGCCGATCGAGATTGCCGCCGTGAACCAGCACAACCACGGGCCCGCGACCGATGGACTCGTAATAGAGTCGGCTGCCGGGAACGGAAACAAATCCTGCATCGGCAGGAGGGGGGCTGCCGCAGCCGGTTAACGCCAGGAGCAAGACGGATACGAGTCGGCGTCGGGCGGCTCCGTGCCCTTGAAACCCGCTTGAGACCGCCCCGCTACCCTTTTGGCGGGAGGTCACCCTATGAGACACATCTGCACGATCGTGTTCGCGCTGGGCTCGGCGCTCGGCGACCTCAGCGCCCAAGGTATCCCCGCCCTCGCTCCGGGCGCCCGCGTTCGCGTGACTGCGCCCGCACCGGACTGCGAGCAACTGGAAGCACGATTCTGCCCGCGTCGTCAAGAAGTCGGGACGCTCGCCTCGATCGACAGCCTGACGATCGTCATGACCAACGCGAATGGAACAAGAGGCAAGTTTCCACGCGGGCCGTACACGCGGCTCGATGTGAGCGCAGGCTCCGGCGCCTGCGGGGGGCACCGCGGTGAATGCGTCGGCCTCGGCCTGCTCGGCGGCGCGGCGCTCGGAGCCGCGGTGGGCTTCATCTCCGTGCAATCGCAGGGCGGCGCGAGGCGTTGCGGCGACAACCTGTGCGAGCTGGTCTATCTGGTCACCGTACCGGGCGGCGCGCTCGTCGGGATGATCGTCGGTGGGGTCCTCGGCGCGGAGCATTGGCGCGCCGTCGATCCTCCGATTCGGGTTGGCTTCGCGCCCGCTGGGCCCGGCCGCTGGGCGTTCGGATTGTCGGCGCATTTCTGAGCGTCCGTTGCGGCCTCTTAGCCCTCCCACACCCGCTCCGCCTGCCACAAATGCCGTTGCTGGTGCCGCGGCAAGATCGTGAAGCACGCATACAGGTTGTAGCGCACACGTGCGTTGAACGGTGATGTGACCCGCACGGCAGCAAGCGGCAGGCCGTCGGCCTGGGCGAGGCAATCGAGCTGCGCCGCCTGCAGACGATCGAATTCCTGGACGAGCAGCGCCGGTGCGGCCAGGCTCGACGGCAGGAACCGGGCGATCGTCTTGAGACGGACCCGCACCGGCGGCCCCATGGTGGCCCACAACAGCCAGCCGATCGGATCGCGCCGGTAGCGACCCGGGGCGCGCCGCTCCAGCATGCGGGCGCGCGACACGGCGTGACTCAACAGCGGCACATAGGCCAGCGACGTGAGGTTCAGATGCGCCACGCATTCGGCTACCGACCAGCGCGCCGGGTCAACGCGCCTGGCCCAGCGTTCCTCCGGGATCACGCGCACCAGCTCGTGAAGGCGTGCTTGCGCGCTCTTGTATTCGTCCGCGATCGCCTCGAGTTGTGGATGCATATCTCCCACCGCCCTCCCGTCAGTTCACCCTACCCTGCAAGCGCCGCAATCCGGTGGCCGCAGGAGCGTAGCCGGGCCGCTTCTCCAGCGCCCTCCCGTACTCCGCCACCGCCTCCAGCACCCGACCCTTCTTCTCATAAATTCGCGCCAGGTTCACATGGGGAAACTGGGGCGCCTCGTAGCGCGGCGCATCCATCGCCCGTTTGAGCCACGGAATCGCATCGTCCTCACGCCCCAGCTCGATCAGATAGCAGCCGATGTCATTGTAAGGATTTCCGAACGTGGGATCCACTGCGATCGCACGTTTGCACTCGGCGATCGCTTCGTCGTAGCGTCGCTCGAACGAGTACACCCAGCCGAGAAACGTGTGCGCCTCCGCCGTCGGCAGCTCCGCCAGCGACGCCTGATACAGGTGCACCGCAGCCGCCAAATCGCCCGCCAACTGGCACTGGTACGCGCGCTCGAATAGCTTTAGCGCCCGAGCTCGATCACCCACACGCCAAGCATATTCAGACCCCGCTGCCGTCGCCATCGCGCCCCCCCTCGCGCCCGTTCGTCACCCTGCCGTCGCTCGTCCTGCTCGCGGCGGTCGCGCTTGGCTGGAATCTGAACGGCTACCGCCTCTTCGACCCGGACGAAGGCCGCAACGCCGAAGTGGCACGCGAGATGGCGCACACGAACGACTACGTCGTGCCGCACCTGGACGGGCTCCCCTACCTCGACAAGCCGATCGTGTACTTCGCCGCCGCGGCCGTCATGATGGAGGTGTTCGGCCCGACCGAAGCGGCCGCCCGCCTGCCCGCGTACCTCGCCACGCTCGCCACCATCGGGCTGCTGGTGTGGTCCGCCCGCCGCCGCTGGGGGGAGGAGGCCGGTTGGCTCGCCGGGCTCGCCTACGCCACCATGGTGCTGCCGCTCGCCTACGCCCGCACGGCGATCTTCGACAGCACGCTCACGCTGTGCACCACCGCCGCCATCGTCTGGTTCGCGGAGGAGCGGCCCGTCCCCGCCTGGGCCGCGCTGGCCGCCGGCGCCCTCACCAAGGGCCCGATCGCCATCGCCATCCCGCTGCTCGCGCTGGTCTCCCACGCGCTCGTCACCGCTACACCGGTGCGGCGACTGTTCCCGCGACAGGGGCTCGCGCTGTTCGCCGCAATCGCCCTCCCCTGGTTCATCGTCGTGTCGATCGAACACCCGGATTTTCCCGGCTACGTGTTCCTGCGCGAGACGCTCGAGCGGGTCACCACGCGAAGCTTCCACCGCACCGCGCCGTTCTGGTACTACCTGCCGATCCTGCCGCTCGCCGCCTTCCCCTGGATCGTCCCCGCGCTCGCGCGGGTGAAGAACTTCCGCGCTTGCTGGGAGGCCCGGCGCGACGCGGCAGCCCGCGAGCCGTTGCTGCTCACCTGCTGGGTGGTCGTACCGCTCGCGTTCTTGTCGCTCAACCAGTCCAAGCTCCCGCAGTACGTCCTGCCCCTGATCCCGGCGCTCGCCTTGGCCGCGACGCGGAACCTCACCAGCGGCGGGATCCATACCGCCGCGCGCGTCTACGTCGGCGTCGCGGTCGTCGCCGGTCTGGCGCTGGTGGCGCTCACCCGCTGGCTCCCCGCGCCCATCAGCCTCACACCGGCCGAGAAGGCCGCCATCCCACCGACCGCGGTCGCGCTCGGGATCGTGGTGCTCTGCTCCGCCGTCCTGGTCGGGCTCGGCGCCCTCACCCGCAGGCACCGCACCACGATCTTCGGATATGCCGTGGTCGTCATGGCCATCCCGTTCCTGTCCGGACGACTGCTGATTGCGGTCGGAGAGGACCGCTCGTCCGCCGCCGTGGCGAGCGCCACCGCCGCGGCGCTCGAGCGCAGCGGCGGCACCGGCACCGTGCTCGGTGTCCTCGCCTATCCGCCGTCACTGCCCTTCTATCTCGGCCGTCCCATCCCGGTCGCCACCGAGACGGGCCGAGAGCTCACGAGCAACTACATCGCCGACAACGTGGAGCGGTTCCGCTCCATCCCCGGCTCGCCGCTGCTTCCGGCGGGCTACTGGCGCGAGGCATTGGCACGCTGCCCAATGCCCACGGTCTTCCTGACGGGCGCGGGACACCGCGAGGCGCGCGCCACCCTCGGCGCCGCGCTGCCCCTGCTCGCCGCCGACGACCACTATGCTGCGTATGGGCCGTGCCAACCTCACCCCCAGTCCACACATCGCCCCCCCTCTCCACGAAGGGGAGAGGGGGACGGGGGGTGAGGTAAATGTGCGGCATCTTCGGCGCCGTCTCGTTATCCGGCGCCCCACTGCGTCACCCCGACTGCATCGCCGCGATGGCGGCGGCGCTGGCCCACCGCGGCCCCGACGGCGAGCGCATCGTCGGCCACGCGCGCGCGCGCCTGGGCGCCCGCCGGCTCGCCATCATGGACTTGTCCACCGGCGACCAGCCATTCCAGAGCCCCGATGCCGCCATCTGGATGGTCTGCAACGGCGAGATCTACAATGCGCCGGCGCTGCGCCGCGAGTATACCCTCGCCGGGTATCCGTTCCGCTCGACCGGCGACATCGAAACGATCGTGCCGCTGTATGAGCGTTTCGGCGCGGACGGCCTCGGCCGGCTCGAGGGAATGTTCGGCCTGGCGGTGTGGGACGACCGGCACCAGCGCCTGGTGCTCGCGCGCGACCGCGCCGGCGAGAAGCCGCTGTTCTGGACGGAGCTGCACGGCGAGCTCCGGTTCGCGTCGGAGATTCAGGCGCTGCTCGCCTACCCCGACCAGCCGCGCCGCGTGAACCCCGGGGCGGCGGCGCTGTACGCCGCGCTCGGCTACGTCCCCGCGCCGTACACGATGTTCGAGGGCGTCTCCAAGCTCGCACCGGCCCATCTGCTGGTCGCCGACCGCAAGGGATTGGCGGTGCGCCGCTATTGGGACCCAGCCGCCGTCGCCGCACAGCCGTCGCGGCTCGACGGCCCCGCCACATTGCGCGACGTGCTGCTGCGCGCGGTCGAGCGCGAGCTCATGTCGGACGTGCCCGTGGGCGTGTTTACGAGCGGCGGACTCGATTCGTCGCTGCTCGCTGCCGCGGCGGCTCGGGTCATGTCGGGCGAGCGCATCCACACGTATTCCGTGAAGTTTGCCGAGCCGGGCTACGACGAGAGCCCGCACGCCGAAGCGGTGACGCACGACATCCGCACCGTGCACCACGTGGTCACCGCGGACGATCGGGCGTTGGAGCGCGCCTTCGATCACATCACGCGCTCGCTCGCCGAGCCGGTGGGCGACCCCGCCATCCTGCCGACCTTTCTCCTGGCCGAGGCGGCGCGGGAGCACGTCAAAGTCGTGCTGTCGGGGGAGGGCGCGGACGAGCTGTTCGGCGGCTACCCGACGTACCTGGGCCATAAGGCCGCGGGGTGGTACCACCACATGCCGGGACGACCAGCGCTCCGCTGGATCGTAAACCAGCTGCCCACGTCGACCGGCAAGGTCACGCTCGAGTTCCTGCTCAAGCAGTTCGTCGCCAGCGCCGAGCTGCCGCTGGTCGAGCGTCACCTGACCTGGTTCGGGGCCCTGGGACCGGATGCGCGCGTACTCGCGTGGGCCGGCGGTGTGTTGCGCGGCTTTCCCGGAGACGGGTCGCTCAACCGGGTGTTGTGGCTCGACTTCCTCACCTATCTCCCCGATAACCTGCTCGTGAAGGTGGACCGGGGGACGATGCTCGCGTCCATCGAGGCACGGGCGCCATACCTCGACCGCGAGGTCATGGAGCTGACACTGCCGGCACCGGCGGCACTCAAGGTGCGGGGGTTCACCACCAAGGCGATATTAAAGGAAGCGGCGCGGGGCCTTGTGCCCGCCGACGTGATCCATCGCCGCAAGCGTGGGCTGTCGGTGCCCGTGGCGCGGTGGCTCAACACTGGACTTCGCGCGCTCGCCGATCGCCACCTGGCGGCGCCCCGGTTGTTCCGGGACGCGCCGACCGCCCGCCTCCTCGCGGAGCACCGCGCCGGCGCGCGCGACAACGCCCGTAAGCTCTGGCCCATTCTCATGGCTGAGCTGTGGGCGGAACGGTGGAACGTCGACACAGGGAAGCCATGACCCGAGCTGAAGCCCTCGCACTGATGCAGGAGCACACCCAGTCCGCCTCGCTGCGCCAGCACATGCTGGCGGTCGAGGCGGCCATGCGCGCCTACGCCGAGAAGTACGGCGAAGATCCCGAGACGTGGGGGATGGTGGGGCTGTTGCACGACTTCGACTACGAGAAGTTCCCCAATCCCGAGCACTCGCCCACCGAGGGTCACCCGGCATGGGGCGTGCGGCTGCTCCGGGAAAGGGGCGTGCCCGAGCCCCTGTGCCGCGCCATTCTTGGCCACGGCAACTACACCGGCGTGCCGCGCGACAGTCGGTTGGCCCAGACGCTGTTCGCGGTGGACGAGCTGTGCGGCTTCCTGGTGGCCTGCGCGCTGGTGCGTCCATCAAAGAGCTTCGCGGATCTCGAGGTGTCGTCGGTGAAGAAGAAGCTCAAGGACAAGGGGTTCGCCCGCGGCGTGAACCGCGACGAGGTGACTCAGGGCGCCGCTGAGCTGGCCGTGCCGCTGGACGAGCACATCGCTTTTGTGATTCAGGCACTGCGGCCCGCCGAGGGCGCGCTCGGTCTCGGCGCGCAGGCAGCGGTGGGGTGAGCGTTCCTGCCACCGCCGGGCGCGACGCGCGCGACCCGCTCGGCCTCGCGATCGACCGCGCGGCTGGCGCCCGGCCGATCGAAGGCAACCGCCTGGAGCATCACCCCGACAGCCCGCGCGCGCTCGAGGCTATGCTCGCGGCGATCGCCGCGGCGCGCCGCTGGGTGCATTTCGAGAACTACATCATCCGCGACGACGCGACCGGCCAGCGCTTCGCCGACGCGCTCGCCGAGCGGGCCCAGGCGGGCGTCGGCGTGCGCGTCTTGTACGACGCCCTCGGCTCGTTCGGCACGTCGCGCCGCTACTGGCGGCGGCTCACCCAAGCCGGGGCCGAGGTGCGGGCCTTTCATCCCCTCCTCACGCGCCACCCGTTCGACGCGCTCGCCCGGGATCACCGCAAACTGCTCGTCACCGACGGCAGTTGGGCGATGACCGGGGGGTTGTGCATCGGCGACGAGTGGGCGGGCGATCCCCGGCGCGGTCGCCGGCCCTGGCGCGATACGATGGTGGCCGTCACCGGACCCGCCGCCGCGGCGCTGGACGACGCGTTCGCCCGTATCTGGCGGCGCGCGGGGGCGCCGCTCCCGCCCGACGAGCTGGAAGCCGATCCCGCGGAATGCGGGTCATCGACGGCGCGTGTCGTGTCGGGCGTCCCCGGCCGGGCGCGCATGTACCGCGCCGTCCAGCTCCTGGCGGCGAGCGCGACGGATCGCCTGTGGATCACCGACGCGTATCTGATCGCCCCGCCGCCCCTGTACGCCAGCCTGCTGGACGCCGCACGGGCCGGCGTAGACGTGCGCCTGCTCGTCCCCGGCACGAGCGACCTCCCGGTACTGCGGGATTCCACGCGGATCGGCTACCGCGACCTGTTGCGCGCTGGTACCCGCATCTTCGAGTGGCAGGGGCCGATGCTGCATGCCAAAACGCTGCTGGTCGACCACCGCTGGGCGCGGGTAGGGTCGAGTAATCTCAATGTGTCCAGCTTGCTCGGGAACTACGAGCTGGATCTGCTCGCCGAATGCAATCACCTCGCCGCCGCGCTGGCGCAACAATTCCTGCGCGACCTCGGGTCCAGCCGCGAGATCGTGCTGCAAGCCCGTCGGCGATTCCTCCCCGCTCGGCTGGTGGGCGCGCCCGCCACAGCGGCGTCACCCGTGCCCGAGCAGCCGCACAAGCGCTCCGGATACGAGCTCGGGGCCGTGGCCGTCGTCACGGTGCGGCGCGTGGCCGGCGGGCTGCGTCGCGCGATCACCTCGACCGCGACGCTCTTATTCGCAGGGATCGGGGTTCTGCTCCTGGTGTTCCCGCGGGTGATGGCGATCGTGCTCGCCGCGGGGGCGTTCTCGCTGGCCCTGGTCTTCGGGCTCTACACTTTCGAGCGCCGGCGCACACGGGACACGGGCGATGCCTGATCCCCAACCCCCGCAGCGGGTCGCGCGTATAGCTCAGCAGGACGAGGCCGAGCTGGTCGCCCGGGCCGTCGCCGGGGACCGGGCGGCGTTCGGGATCCTGGTGGAGCGGTATGCCGGCGTGGCGCGCCGCGTGGCGCGCGCCGTGCTGGGCAATCCCGAAGACGCGGACGACGCCGCGCAGGATGCCATGCTGGCGGCGCTCGTGAAGCTGGGGCAATACGACCCGCGGCGCCCGTTCGGTCCCTGGCTGTTGCGGATCGTCGCCAACGCCGCCACCGACCGGCGGCGGCGGCGCTCGGTCCGCCGCGTCGAGCCGCTCGACGTCGGGCTCACCGCCGGCGGCCCGCGACCCGACACGACGACCGAGCGCCGGGCCTTGAACGAGCGGTTGCGCCAGGCGCTCGCCGAGCTGCCCGAGCGGCGGCGCATGGCGGTAGTGCTGTTCGACGTCGAAGGGTATTCGCACGGCGAGATCGCCACGGTGCTCGGGATACCCGAGGGAACAGTGCGATCGGAAGTGTTCCACGCGCGGCGGCGCTTGCGGGTGCTGCTCGCGGATTGGAAGGAGGAGGGATGAAGGATCCACTGCCGTTCGATCACCGGCCCGATCTGGTGCTCGGGCGGGCGCTGCGAGAAGCGCTCGACCCCGGCGACGCGCAGGTCTTCATCGCGCGCGTGCTGGCGAGCGCCGAGCACGTTCGGGTGGCCTCGTGGGACACCGTGCTGGCCCGTTGGGCGCGAGCCGGCGTGGCGGCTGCGCTCGTCGTTGCGCTGGCCGCGGGCTACTTCGTGGGCCGCGCGACGGCGTCCCCGGCCGCTCGCCCGACGGTCTCGGACGTCCTGATGGCGCCGCCGGCGCACCCGGGGGAGGTCGAGGTCGTCCTCGCCTCCGTGATTGGCAACAACTAGCGACTGAAAGGACCGTCATGCTGAACCGTTCCACAACCTGGGCCGTGGTGTTCCTCGCCGCGACATTCGCGGCGGGGACCGCCGTCGGGGCCGGCGGCCGAGCGCTCTGGGTCCGGTACGCATCCGCGGCGGGGCCCGACCGCGGGCGCGGCCTCGATCGGATGATGGACGATCTGAACGAGGAGCTGCGGCTCGACCCAGGGCAGCGCGACTCGGTGCGGGCCATCCTGCAGCGCCACCGGACGCGGATGACCGCGGTGTGGGAGACGGTGCGCCCGCGCTTCGATTCGATGCGGGCGCAGATGGACTCCGAGGTCGCCCGCCAGCTCACCCCCGAGCAGCAGGCCAAGTATCGCGACCATGTGACCCGGTACCGGCATCAGAAGGATCAAGAGAAGACCGACTCGGGGTCGGGAGATCGGGACAGAGGACGTAGGAGATGAGGGCCGCGCGACGGGGAGCGCTCGGGGGAATCGTGTCGGCGCTCCTCTCGACCGGTGTCACGGCGCAGCAGCCCGCCTCAGCGCCGCCGGCACAGCTCCAGGTATCGCTGGCCGAGGCGGTGCGGCGGGCGCTCGACGTGCAGCCGGATGTCATCCGCGCTAGCGGTGCGGTGCGCACAGCGTCGGCGGACGAGCGAGCCGCATGGGGAGCCTACCTGCCGACCATCACGACGAGTGGCTCGGCGAGTCGCAGCAACGCGGCCGGGACCGATCTCAGTACCGGGCGCCCCATCCTCGTCCCCGGGGAGTACAGGTATTCGGTGGGGTTATCCGCGAGCCTCGATCTCTTCACCGGCTTCAAGCGCGGGGCGACGCGGCGCGCCGCGTCCGCCCGGACCGACGCCGCCGACGCGGGCTTCGTCAATCAGCGCTACCAGGTGAGCGCCGCCACCGCTCAGGTCTTCTACAGCTCGCTCGCCAACGAAGAGCTCGTTCGAGTCGCCGAAACGCAGCTGGAGCGCGCCAAGGAGCAGCTGCAGATTGCCGTCAACAAGTTCCAGGCCGGCGCGGCCACGCGCTCCGACACCCTGACGGCCACCGTGGATCTCGGGAACGCGAGGCTCGCGCTGCTGCAGGCCCAGGCGAATCTGGCCACATCCCAGGCGAACCTCGCCCGCCAGATCGGCGCGGATCAGCCGGTCCGGGCGATGCCGGACTCGGCGTTCCCGTCGCCTCCTGACACGGCGGTGCTGCGGGCCGAAGTGATCGAGCGCTCGCCCCAGGTACAGCAGGCGGAGGCCCAGGCGAAGGCCGCCGGCGCGGACGTGGCGGCGGCGCGTTCTCAGTACTGGCCCACGCTTCGGGTGTCATACAACGACACCCGACAGGGACCCGCCTCGCGGAGTTTCCCGCAGTACGACGAAACCTTCAGGTGGACCTTCGGGTTGTCGTGGACGCTGTTCGATGGATTTTCCCGGGAAGCGAATCAGGCGTCTGCATCGGTGCAGCGCGACGTCGCGCGGGCCAGTGCGGCGGATACCCGGCGTCAGCTCAGCGCCGACCTCACCCAGCAGCTCGCGGCCGTGTTCACCGCGTACGCCCAGATCGGAATCACCGGCGCCAACGTGGCCGCCGCCACCGAAGCACGCCGCGTGACGCAGGAGCGCTATCGGTTGGGCGCCGGCACGCTGCTCGACCTGCTCACCGCCGAAGCGAACCTGACCCAGGCCGAGGTGAGTCAGGTCCAGGCGCGCTACAACTATCTCATCGCCCGCGCCCAGGTCGAGGCGCTCGTGGGACACCCCCTGTGACCAGCGTCCAGCCAAGCACGTTCCGCACCGGCGACACGCCGCTGCCCGACACCGTCATCCTCACGCACAAGCTGACGCGCGACTACGACATGGGTGGCGAGGTGGTACATGCGCTGCGCGGCGTCGAGATCCAGATGCGCCGCAACGAGTTCGTGGCCATCATGGGCCCTTCCGGCTCGGGGAAATCGACCCTGATGAATCTCATCGGGTGCCTCGACACGCCCACCGCGGGCGAATACTGGCTCAACGGGCAGCAGGTGAGCGATTTGTCGGACGACGAATTGGCGCGGATCCGCAACAAAGAGATCGGATTCGTGTTCCAGACGTTTAATCTGCTGCCGCGCGCCAGCGCGCTCCACAACGTCGAGCTGCCGCTGATCTACGCCGGCATGGCGGCGAAGGAGCGTCGCGCGCAGGCGGCGCGGGCCCTGGAGCGCGTCGGCCTCGCCGACCGCATGACGCACAAGCCGAACGAGCTGTCGGGCGGGCAGCGCCAGCGGGTGGCGATCGCCCGCGCGCTCGTGAACGAACCCTCGATCCTGCTGGCGGACGAGCCCACCGGCAACCTCGACTCCGCCACCGGCGAAGAGATCATGCGGCTGTTTCGGGAGCTGCACGACACCGGACAAACCATCGTGCTGGTCACCCATGAAGCCGACATCGCGGCGCACGCCGCGCGCCAGATCCACTTGCGCGACGGGCTGGTCGAGCGTGACGTGCAGACGAAAGGCAAACCGTGAAGCGATTCCTGGCCCTGCTGCTCGGCCTCGCCGCCTGCCACAAGGCGCAGCCGGCACTCCTGTACGAGAAGGTTCCCGTGTCGCACCGCGACATCGTGGTCTCGGCGTCCGCCTCGGGCGCGATCCAGCCGATCCTTACCCTGAGCGTCAAGTCGAAGGCTTCGGGTGAGATCCTCGACATGCCGGTGCAGACGGGCGACGACGTGAAGCGAGGGCAGCTGCTCGCGAAGATCGACCCGCGCATCCCGCGCAATGACCTTACCCAGGCCGAGGCGAGCCTCGCGGTGGCCAAGGCCCAGCTCGACAACGCCGCCGCGCAGCTCAAGCGCAGTGAGGACCTGTACCAGAGCAAGTCCATCGCCGAGACCGACTACGAGGCCGCGAAGCTGAGCTACGCGACGGCGCAGTCTGCGGTCGTCAACGCCGAGGCGAGTCGACAAACCGCCAAGGATGCGATGGAGGATACGCAAGTCCGCGCGCCGGTCACCGGCACGGTGCTCGAGCTCGACGCCGTGCTCGGCACCGTGATCTCGAGCCCCACCCGCGACGTGGGTGGCGGCACGGTGATCCTCAAGATGGCGAACCTCGACACCGTGCAGGTCCAGGCATTGGTGGACGAAACCGACGTCGGCAAGGTGCAGTCCGGGATGCCGGTGACGATCATCGTGGACGCATTTCCCAATCGCCCGTTCGACGGCAGCGTCCTGAAGATCGAGCCGCAGGCGCAAGTCAATCAGAACGTCACGATGTTTCCCGTCATCGTCAACATTCTGAACCCGAATCACCAGCTCAAGCCGGGGATGAACAGCGAAGTCGAAATTCACATCGGCAACCGGCAGAGCGTGCTCGCCGTGCCGAACGCCGCGCTGCGCACGCCGCGAGACGTCGCGTCCGCGGCCCAGGTGCTGGGGCTCGACCTGCAGACCGTGCAGCAGCAACTGGCGCAGGCCGAGACGCCGCGCTCCGTGGCACGTGACAGTGCGGACGCCGGCAAGCTGCATGCGGCCGAAGCGACCAAGCCCGGGACGCCGGCGACCTTCACGACGCCCAGCGGGCGGATCATCACGCTGCCCCCGGGCGTCACGCCGGAGCAGGTGCAGGTCGCGTTCGCCAAACGGATGAGCGGCGCCGAGCTGACTCCAGGGGAGCAGGCCCTGCTGACGCAGCTGCGCAGCCAGTCCCAGCGCACCGCCGGAGCGGGTGTCGGGGGGGGAGGCCGCCAGCGACGCAATCCCAACGCGGGCGAGGGCGCCAGCTATATCGTGTTCGTGCTGCGCGGCGGCAAGGTCATGGCCGTGCCGATTCGCACGGGTCTCACCGATCAGGACAACATCGAGGTCACCCGCGGGCTCACCGAGCAGGACACGGTGCTGGTGCTGCCGAGCGCATCGCTGGTGCAGTCGCAGCAGCAGTTCCGCCAGCGGTTCCAGAACGTCACGGGCGGCGGCTTGCCGGGCGTGCGCCAGCAGCAGGCGCAGCCCGCGACCCCGCGCTAGCCATGCTGGTCGGCGAGACCATCCGGGTCGCGCTCGAGGCGCTGCGGGCCAACAAGCTGCGCTCGCTCCTCACCATGCTGGGCATCATCATCGGCGTGGGGGCGGTGATCACGATGATCGCGCTGGGCTCCGGGGCGCAGAAGTCGGTGCAGGACCGGATACAGGCGCTCGGCCCCACCCTGCTCAGCGTCTATCCCGGCCAGAGCTTCATGCGCGGCGTCGCGAGCGACCAGCGGGTGAGCCTCACCATGGACGACGACACGGCGCTCGCGAACAACGCCCGCTTCGTGAGCGCCGTCGTGCCGGAGCTGAGCCGCAGCCTCCAAGTGCAGAAGGGCAACCTCAACATCAACGTGACCGTCGTCGGCACGACACCGGCGTACGTGCCGGTGCGCAGCTACACGCTCACCGCCGGCCGCAGCTTCACCGCGGGGGACGACGCGGCACGCCGCCGGTACGCGGTGCTCGGGTCCGCCGTCCCCGACATGCTGAACGCCAACCGAAACGCGATCATCGGCCAGGACATCATGATCCGCGGGATCTCGTTCGAGGTGATCGGCGTGCTGTCCGAGAAGGGCTCACAGGGCTCGTTCTCCAACCCCGACGAGCAGATCCTCATCCCCCTCGAGACGGCCCGGTACCGGGTGATGGGCACCGACCGGCTGCGCACCATCACGGTCCAGGCCGCGGACCTGAACTCGATGAACCTGGCGACCCTCGAGATCGAGCGGGTGATGCGGCGCCAGCACAAGATCCGCCCCGGCCAGGACAACGACTTCCAGATCCGCAATCAGACCGACATCCTCAGTACGCTGCAGCAGACGACCGAGACGTTCAAGTACCTGCTCGCCGGGATCGCCGCCGTGAGCCTGCTGGTCGGGGGCATCGGGATCATGAACATCATGCTCGTGTCGGTCACCGAGCGCACCCGCGAGATCGGCGTGCGCAAGGCGCTCGGCGCCACGCAGGTCAACATCATGATCCAGTTCCTGGTGGAAGCGTTGGTGCTGTGCCTGCTGGGCGGCATGATCGGCGTACTGCTCGGCTCGCTCGGTGCGGTGGTCCTGTCCAGGCTGGCGCACTGGAACACCCTCATTTCGCCCCTGGCGATTCTCCTGGCGTTCGTGTTCAGCGCCGCGGTCGGGTTGTTCTTCGGCATCTGGCCGGCACGACGCGCGGCGAGTCTCGATCCGATAGTGGCTCTTCGTTACGAATAGAATGCGGAGTGCGGAATTCGGAATGCGGAGTGGCAGGACGAGCTGACGATTCGTAGGTGACGGTCCGAAGGCGCCCGGCCATTCCGCATTCCGCACTCCGCACTCCGCATTTACGTTTCACGTATGTTCGCCCTGCTCCTCGTTCTCCAGGGCGCCGCGGACGGCGGCTCGACCTACAGCGGCCTCGCCAAGCAGCTCGACGTGCGCATTCCGCGCGTCGAGGCGGAGGCGAAGATCGACGGCGTGCTGGACGAGCCGGTGTGGAGTCGGGCGGCGATGCTGACGGGCTTCTCGCAGTACCGGCCGGTGGACGGCCGGCCCGCCGAGGATTCGACCGCGGTGCTGGTGTGGTACGCCCCCGACGCGATTTACTTCGGGATCCGCGCGTTCGAGCGCCACGGCGCCGTCGTACGAGCGACGCTGGCCGACCGCGATAACATCGATTCCGACGACAATGTCGCTATCCTGCTCGACACCTACCTCGACCACCGCCGCGCCACGATGTTCGCCGTGAATGCGCTGGGCGTGCAGGAGGATGGCGTGTGGAGCGACGGCGTCGCCGCGGGCGCCGCCGGGGGACCGAGCGCCGGTGGCAGGTTCGACGCGACCATCGACTTGAACCCGGACTACGTCTACGAGTCGCGCGGCCGCGTCACCGGCTGGGGCTACGAGGTGGAGGTGCGGATCCCGTTCAAGAGCCTACGCTATCAGAGCGCCGACCCTCAGGATTGGGGCATCCAAATCGTGCGCGCGGTGCAGCACTCCGGCTACGAGGAGACCTGGACCCCCGCCGTCCGCGCCAGCGCGAGCTTCCTCATTCAGGCGGGCCGCCTGGTCGGCCTGGGCGCGCTGCGGCGCGGCCTGGTGCTCGATCTCACGCCGGAATTCACCACTAAGGTGAACGGCGACTCCGCCGGGGCCCGCTACGACTACCGGGGGACGCCCGAGGTGGCGGGCAACCTGCGCTGGGGCATCACGCAGAATCTCGGCCTGACCGCGACCGCCCATCCGGACTTCTCGCAGGTCGAGGCCGACATCGGCCAGGTGACGCTGAACCAGCGGTTCGCCTTGTTTTACCCTGAGAAGCGGCCGTTCTTCCTCGAGGGGCTCGAGCAGTTCGACACGCCCAACAGCCTCATCTACACGCGGCGCATCGCGCAGCCGGTGTTCGGCGCGAAGCTCGCCGGCAAGATCGGCGGCATGGGGATCGCATATCTCGGGGCAGTGGACAACAGCGACCAGTCGGCCACCGGCGCGCACCCCGTCTACAACATGCTGCGTCTGCGGCGCGACCTGGGCCCGACGTCCACGCTCGGCATTGCCTACACCGACCGGATCGACGGCGATGACTACAACCGTGTGCTGGGCGTCGATGCGCACGTCGTGTGGCGCAAGATTTGGTTCTCGGAAGTGCAGGTCGCCGGGTCGTGGACGCGGGACCCGAACGGCAACCGCGCGGGTAAACTCTGGACCGTCACCTTCGGCGACCGCACCGGTCGCGCGTACGGTAACCACTTCGAGCTGCTCGGCATCCAGAAGACTTTCCAGGACACGAGCGGGTTCGTGAATCGCACGGATTTCGTGGCCGGCCGGACCTTCAACCGGTTCAGCTGGTACGGCCGCCCGGGCGCGCTGGTCGAGCAGTTCACGGTGATCGTCGGATTCGCGCCGATCTGGCGCTACCGCGACTTCGGCCGGTTGAACCGGACCATCGAGGACACGCTGCAGAGCTTCTGGATCGCGACCCTGCGCGGTGGGTGGCAGGCCCAGGTCACCCTCAGCCTCAACCACTTCGGGTTCGATGCCGCAGACTACTCGGGCTACACGGTCGGCGCCGCGCCGTTCGCCCTGCCCCACGACTTGTATCACCTCCCCGGCGCCGCGTTCATCGTGAACGCACCGAACCGGGCCGTATCGGGCAGCGTGGTGCTGGGCTACTCGGCCGTGGCCATCTTCCCCGAGGCATCCGAGGGCCGCCAGTCGGCCGTGACCACGGTCGCCACCCTGCGCCCCACGCCGGCCCTGCGCCTCGAGGCGCGCTGGGTGCTCCAGCGCCTCACCCGCGCGCGCGACGGCAGCCGCTTCTCGACCGCGAACATCCCGCGTCTGAAGGTCGAGTACCAGCTGAGACGCGCCATTTTCGTGCGCTACATCGGGCAGTATTTCGCGGAGGACCAGGCCGCGCTGCTCGATCCGCGCACCGGGCAACCGCTGTTCGTGAACGGCAGCGCCGCCGGACCGGTCGTGACGAACGCCTTCCGCAACGACGTGCTGTTCTCCTACAAGCCGACGCCGGGCACGGTCCTGTTCCTCGGCTACGGTGCGTCGCTCACCGAGGCCGACGCGTTCCAGTTCCGGAACCTGAGCCGCACGTCGGACGGCTTCTTCCTCAAGCTGAGCTACCTGTTCCGGATGTGATGGTGGTGGTCGTGAACCGATCTGTCGCCCTGCTGGTGGTCCTCGCCGCCCTGGCTCGCGATCAACGCGACGTGAAACTCACATACCGGAGTGTCACCGCCGGCATGACGCACACGTGCGCCATCGCCGTGGGCGGTGTGGCCTATTGCTGGGGCGACAACGCCTTTGGTCAGCTCGGCACGGGGGACGAGCGCACGACTCCGACCCCGGTCGCGGTGGGCGGTGGCCAGTCGTTCAGCTCACTCAGCGCGGGCGACGGGTTCACCTGCGGCGTCACGACCTCGGGCGTGGGCTACTGTTGGGGACGGAGCATCTACCGGCGCGCCGAGAGCGCGCGGCAGGCGCACGACGATGCCCCGGCCCCGGTCGTGGGCGGTCTGGTGTTCTCGCACATCAGCGCCGGCGCCAATCACGCGTGTGGCGTCACCATCGATCACACGGCCTACTGCTGGGGAGCCAACGATGCGGGGCAGCTGGGAACGGGTGACACCGCCGGCTCCCCCACACCGCTGCCGGTCGCCGGACGACTGGCGTTCGACTCTGTGAGCGCCGGCTGGGACCACACCTGCGGCGTGACCACGAATCGACTCGCGTACTGTTGGGGCTACAACCGGTTCGGCCAGCTCGGGGACGGCACACGGGACGCGACGCGCGTGCCTCGGGAGGTGCTGGGCGTCCACGACTTCGTGTCGGTGAGCGCCGGCGGGCACCATAGCTGCGGCGTCAGCGCGCGGGGAACCGCCTATTGCTGGGGAGACAACTTTCACAGCCAGATGGGGCGAACCGGGATCGAAACGTCTCGGTTGGGGAGCTGGGTGCCGGTCGCGGTGGCTTCCGGCCACCGATTCGTGGCCGTGGCCGCCGGCGGGTTGCACACCTGCGCCCTCACACTCGACAGCATCGACCGCGTGACATGCTGGGGAGCCAACCGCGACTACCAGCTCGGCGTGCAGACGTTCCGCGAGCCGGACCAGGTGCTCGTCTCGGAAGGCATTTTTCGAGGAATCCCGTTCGTCCAGATCGACGCCGGTGACAGCCACACCTGCGGGACGACGGACCGGGGCGCCGTCTACTGCTGGGGGCGGAACGACACCGGCGCGCTGGGCGACGGGACGTTCCGGATACCGACCCGCCCGGCGCGGGTGGTAGAGCCCGACTCCGCGCGCGGCTGAGCCCGCACCTCTACCCCTCCCCTCGGCTCCGGGCCATTTTCCCCTCCATGCCCGACGCGGCCGACCTGACCCAGCAACTCGCCGACGAGGACCGCGCCAAGCAGCGCCGTTATGTGCTCGCGAACACACGCGCGCGCTGGCGGTTCGTCGCGCTGGGGGCGGTGTTGCTCGCGATCCTGCGCGTCGCGCGGGTCGCGCCCGTTTCGTGGCCCTTCATCCTGGGCTTCGCCGGCGTGTTCGCCGCCGTCAGCTACGCATTGCTCCGTCTGGCCCGGAGCGATGAGTACCGCGCCTGGCACGCCCACGCCGACATGGCGGTGGGTGCCGCGATGATCTCCGCGATCCTGTACGCGGTGGGACCGAGCGGACATCTGCTGTACGTCGTGTACCTGATCGCGCCGCTCCAAGCCGCGCTGTACCTCGGCCAGACGGAGGCGTGGCAGGCGCTGCTCGTCAACCTCACCGGCTTCGGGCTCGCCACCGCCGTCCGGGTCAGTCAGGGCACACCGGGCTGGGCGTGGAGCGCGTTCGCGCAGGAAACCCTGGTGCTCGGGTTCGTAGGCGCCGCCCTGGTGCCGACGCTGGCCCGGTTCGTCACCCGGCTCCAGGCCGCGCGCGGCACGCTGGCACAAGTGGAGCACGGCGATCTCACGGTGAAGGTGCAGGACGAGGAGCTGGATGAGCTGGGCTACCTCGGCGCGAGCGTCAACCGGACCACGGGCGCGATCGCCGGCGTGGTACGGCAGGTCCAGCACCAATCGCAGGACCTCGCGGCCATGGCCCAACAGCTCGCCGCGTCCGCCCAGCAGCTGCAGGCTGCCTCTCACGAGATCTCCGCCGCCGCGGAGCGGACCACCGAGGGCACATCGCGCCAGCGGCAGCTCATCGGCCACGGGCGCGACGACTCGGAGGCCGCGGCGGACGTCGCCGCGCAGCTGCACGCGCGGGCGCAGGAGGCCGAGCGCCAGATCGCCGGCGTGGCGCAACAGGCGCAGCGCCATGGCCAGGAGATCGCGCGGGCGAGCGAGCTGCTCGTGACCCTCGTCGACCACTTGGACCAGGTGTCCCGTGCCGCCGGCACGCTGGAGCTGGGCTCGCGGGAGATCGGCAAGCTCGTGGACGCGATCACCCGTATCGCCAGCCAGACCGACCTGCTCGCGCTGAACGCGGCCATCGAGGCGGCGCGCGCCGGCCAGCACGGGTTGGGATTCCGGGTGGTGGCCGATGAAGTGCGCAAGCTCGCCGAGCAGAGCGCCCGCTCGGCGGAGGAGGTGCGGGCCCGCGTGCGGCAGACGCAGGACCAGATCGGGCACGTGATCGCGGCGATGGACGAGGGACGCCGCACCGCCCAGGGCGTGGGCGCCGTGTCCGCGGCCGCCCGGCAGGCGCTGGACGCCATTTTCGGCGACCTGAACGCCACCGTGAAGTTCGCCAGCGCGTTCGCGGGCGAGACCGAAGGCCAGACGCAGCGCATCCGCGCGGTAGTGCGCCAGATGGAGGAAGTCGCGGGGATCGCCGAAACCGCGGCCCAGGGCGCCGAGCAGACCTCGGCCGCGACGGAACAGCAGATCGCCTCGCTGGGTGAGCTCACCACGACGTCGCAGCACCTTTCCGTGGCGGCGGCCCAGCTCTCGGAGACGATTCAGCGATTCAACGTGAACGGGAAGGCGTAGCCGGAACCCCAGGGCCGCCGCCGGAGTTCTCACCAGGACGCGTCATATCGAGACTCCGAGGAGCAACCATGTCCATTCGACCGATCAAGCGGATCGTGCAGTCTCAGCCGACCATGGAGGGCGCCGGCGTGCGGTTGCGCCGCGCGTTCGGGTTCGGCGACACCAAAGAGTTCGACCCATTCCTGTTGTTCGATGACTTTCGCAACGAGAACCCCGCGGATTACCTCGCGGGCTTCCCCTGGCACCCGCATCGCGGGATCGAAACCATCACGTACGTCCTCGCGGGGACGGTGAACCACGGCGACAGTCTCGGCAACAAGGGAGCGCTGGGGGCGGGTGACGTGCAATGGATGACCGCCGGCAGCGGCATCCTCCACCAGGAGATGCCAAAGGGCGACCCCCAGGGGCGCATGCACGGGTTCCAGCTGTGGGCCAATTTGCCGTCTTCCCTAAAGATGACCCGGCCCCGCTACCAGGACATCTCAGGCAGCGACATCCCCGAGGTGACCGACGACGACGGCACGCGCGTGCGGGTGATCTGCGGCAGTTTTTGGGGGAAGGCGGGCCCGGTCGAAGGAGTAGCGGCGGACCCGCGCTATCTCGACGTGTGGGTCCCGCCGGGCAAGCGCAAGTCGCTGCCGGTCGAGACCTCCGGGCACGCGTTTGCCTACGTGTTCGAGGGCGGCGGCACGTTCCGCGACGCCTCGCAGCCGGGTGCTGTCCGCACTGAGCAGGTGGGACCGGTCGTGTCCGGCGGAGGCGGCGGCGGCACCGGAGAGGTGCAGAACCGCTCGCTGGTGCTGTTCGATAGCGGGGACGCGGTCACGGTCCAGGCCGGCGACGCCGGCATCCGGTTCCTGCTCGTGTCGGGGAAGCCGATCGAGGAGCCGGTGGCTTGGTACGGTCCCATCGTGATGAACACGCCGGACGAGCTGCGGCGGGCGTACGCCGAGCTGCAGGACGGCACCTTCATCAAGCAACGCTAGCGCCGCATGGACGTGCCGGTGCGCCATCCCACCCTGCTCGCCGCCGACGTGGGCGCGCGGGACCACGTGCGGGGATCTGCGGGCGCGCGCCTCACCCTCGTGCAGTACGCGGACTTCGAGTGCCCGTTCTGCGGCCGGGCGTTCCCCGAGCTCCAGAGTGTGCTGCGCGAGCTGGGGCAGCGGGTCCGGTTTGTGTTTCGGCACTTCCCGGTGATCGAGCAACACCCGCACGCCGAGGCCGCGGCCGAGGTGGCCGAGGCGGCAGGCGCGCAAGGGAAGTTCTGGGAGATGCACGATCTGCTGTTCCGACGGCAGGCGGCATTGGACGACGACCACCTGCTCGCGTACGTTCGCGAGCTGGGACTCGATGCCGCGCGCGTCGCGCGCGAGCTGGAACGGCGCGTGCATCGCGCGCGGGTGCTGGAAGACATTGAAAGTGGCTTGCGAAGCGGCGTGAGCGGCACGCCGATGTTCTTTATCAACGGTCGACGCCACGAGGAGCCGGGTGACGCCCGCACCTTGCGGGCCGCGCTGCTCCGGGCGACTTAACAGAGGAGTGGTACCATGACACACGAGACCATGAACGACCTGCCCGAGAGCGTGCGCGGCCAGGTGAGCGATCTGCTCAACAACCGGCTCGCGGAAGCGATCGACCTGCAGACGCAAGCGAAGCAGGCCCATTGGAACGTCAAGGGCCCGCAATTCATCGCCCTGCACAAGCTGTTCGACGAAATCAACGACGCGGTGGTGGAGTACGTCGACCTGCTGGCGGAGCGCGTCGTTCAGCTCGGCGGGACCGCGGAAGGCACCGCGCGGGTCGTGGCGGAGCGCTCCGAGCTGCCGGAGTATCCGCTCACGATCTCGACGGGCGAGGAGCACGTCTGGGCCCTGTCCTCGGCGCTGTCCAACTTCGGCGAGCGCATCCGCCGGGCGATCGACCAGACGGCGGATCTGGGCGACGTCGACTCGTCGGACATCTGCACGGAGATCTCGCGCGGCACCGACAAGTGGCTGTGGTTCGTCGAATCGCACGCCGAAGGGGCGGTGCGGGCGCACCTGAAGGGCTGAGCGCTTACTCGTCCTCTGCTGCTTCGGCGTCTTTCAGCTCCAGCGCGAGTGGGTGCGTGCGGCGCAGGAGCAGGAACGCGACCAGCGCGCCCACCAGGCTGCCGCCCAGGATGCGCACCCAGGCGAGCTCCCCGAGGCCGACGTGCGACAGCAGCACCGTGACCATCGCGAGCCCGAACTCGACGATCAGGAGCCCGAACGCGACACCGATCAGCAGGCTGGGCTCCCGCTGGGCGCCGTGGATGGCCGACACGATGGCAATCCCGTAGACCAGGTTCAGCAGGTAGTGCCCAATGGTGAAGGTGACGACGCCGCCCAGCACCGTGAACGTGCGCCACGGCTCGCCCGCGACGAGATCGACAATCGCGATCCACAGCCAGATGCTCGTCGCGACGATGAGCCCGAGTCGGGCGCCCTCCCGCAGCGAATTGTGCGTCCGCGCCGGCGTTGACATGGGTGTCGCCTTTCGGTCCGGGTTATTGGGCAAACGCCAGGCGGGTGCGGTTGGTTCACGCCAGGCGGGCGGCGTCGTGTAGCTCGGCCGCGCAGCGATCCGCCTCACGCACGATCTCTTCGATCGGCGCGGTGAGGAGCTCGTGGCCGAGCACCACCGGCTGTCCACCTACGAACACATCGCGTACGTCGCTGGCGCGCGCCGAGTACACCACGAGCGATACGGGATCGCCGACCGCCGGGTGGAGATGCGGTTCGCGCAGGTCGAGGACGACGAGGTCGGCGCGCTTGCCGGGCGCGATCGAGCCGATCTCGCCCTCGAGTCCCAGTGCCCGAGCGCCGCCCAGCGTGGCCAGCTCGAGCACCCGGCCGGCGGGGAGGGCGTCGGCGCCCAGCCGCGGCTTCTGAATCAATGCGGCGAGGCGCATCTCGGCGAACACGTCGAGCCGGTTGTTGCAGGGCGCGCCGTCGGCCCCGATCGCGACCCGACACCCCGCGGTCAAGAGCTCCGGGATCTTGGCCACGCCGCTCGCGAGCTTCAAGTTGGACGATGGACAGTGCACCACGGTGGTCCCCTGGCGTGCGAGCCGTGCCGTCTCGTGCGCGTCCACCCACACGCAATGGGCGAGCGTGGCGCGCGGGCCGGAGATCCCGACAGAATCGAGATAGGCGATCTCCTCGAGCCCCGTGGTACGCAGCACCGTCTCGCGCTCGACGATCGTTTCGGCCGCATGGGTGTGCAGCTGGGCGCCGAACCGCTCGGCCAGGTCGCTCGCGGCCCGGAGCAGCGGCCCCGAGCAGCTGGGGACGAAGCGTGGAGCGAAACACACCTGCAGCCGGTCGCCGGCGCCCTTCCCATTGTGCCAGCGCTGGGCCAGCGCCTCGGCTTCCGCCAGCGCGTTGTCGGTGGACTCCGCCAACTCGAGCGGCGCGCCCTCGGGATGCGCGTCCATGAGGCACTTCCCCACCGCGGCCCGGATGCCGATGCGCTCCAGCGCCCGGAACGCGGCACCGGTGTGGCGCACCGTCTCCATATCGAGAATGGCGGTGGTGCCGCCCAGCAGGAGCTCCGCGGCGCCGAGCATGGCGGACCAGTAGACCGTCTCTTCGGTATGGGCGGCCTCGAGCGGCCAGATGCGGCGTACCAGCCAGTCCTCGAGCCGCAGGTCGTCGGCGAGCCCGCGGAACAGCGTCTGACAGAGGTGGACGTGGGCCTGGATGAGGCCGGGCATGACGAGACAGCCGCGGCAGTCGCGCACCTGGGTCTTGGCGTGGGAGGGAGGCCCTTTCCCCTTTCCCGTTTCCCGTTTCCCGACCTCCACGATGCGTCCGTCGCGCACGGTCACGTCCGCCCGCTCCACGCGCCAGTCCCCGTCGTGCAGCAGCACATCGCCGCCGGCGAGGAGCAGGTCGGGGGTGTCGGGGCGTGGCGGCACGGCCTCAGGTCGCGACGCGTGGCTGGGCGGTGGTGGTATCGTCCGGCAGGTCGAAGTAGACGCGCAGCTCTTCGAGGAGGTCGTCTTCCGAGTACACGCCCGTCAGGATGCGCTCCGGTCCGCCCGGATCGATCAACAGGTACCCGTAGGGATAGTCGAGGCCCGAGAGGAGGATGGCGCGGCGCGTGTGGTTGGGGAGCGCGACGTAGACGGTCTCGGCGTTGGTGGCGAGGAGCGTGATCCCCCCCGCCTCCAGCGCGGGCGCGATCTGCTCCGTGTAATACTTCAGGTCGTCGAAGGTGTCGGCGCGGTCAGCCGCGGCCAGGGTGTCGGCCGCGCGCAGCCAGAACAGCACCACGCTGGGCTGCGCGACCACGCGGGGGACGAGCAGGGAGCCGTCGGTCGAGTCCTGGGGCCCGAGCCGGGCAAATTCCAGGGAGTCACTTCGCTGCGTCATCCGGTCGAGCGGCCGGGTGCGGCACGCCGCCACGCACAGAAGCGCTACCAGCGCGCCGATTCGCATGGGTGGAATATATTCCACCAATTGGAGCAGCGGAGCACGGTAGCGTTTCGGCCACCACAGCCTGGCGCGGCCGAGCAGCGTAGCGATCGGGCCGAGGGAACGATCGACTATCGGCCGTGGCTAAAGGGACCGGTGTTTGAACCACTGAGGGACTTGGACTACTTCCGCCGCTGCTTCGTGGACGGTGGCACCGGAGCGTGGCCAGCCAACCTCGTCTTGCGCTTGCAATCTTGCGCCTGCAGGCCCTTCGCCCGCAGTTTTAGCGGGGTCCGTTAACGGCGCGTCGCGCATCCTACTCCCCAGCCTTCGGTGGTCGCCTCGAAGCCCAAGCCGCAAGTTGTCCTGGTGATTCACGGTGCCGGTGAGCCCCGACGTCGGGCCGGTAAGGTGTATTGGGAATCGATGCTCGGGAGGGATCTGCGCCCCGACTATCTCGTAAAAGCCCCGCGAATGCCTCAGCCAACCAACCCCGAATATCGAACCTGGGCGCGCCGCATCGCGGAACTGATCGCCGACACCACGAATCCGGTGCTCGTGGGTCATTCGTTCGGAGCCTCGGTTCTGCTGAAATACCTCGTGGACGCGGCACCCCGCCCTTCTTTGGCCGGCCTCTTTCTGGTCGCCACGCCATTTTGGGGGCCGGCCTTCCCTGAGTTTGCGTTGCCGCCGGATTTCGGAGTTCGTCTTCGTGATCTGTCCCCCTTGCATCTATATCACAGCCGGGACGACTCCGAGGTACCGTTTGAGAACTTGGAGCGCTACAGCCGTGCATTACCCCAAGCCATTGTGCGGGGCCTGGATGGGCGCGGCCACGAGTTCAATCAGGCTCACTTCCCGGAACTCGCGGCCGATATCCGAAGGCTCGAGAAGTGACGCGCCGTCCAACAAGTCTGGTTGTGGTGCGCATACTCGACCGTGAGGTGAAATGGGCAAGGGACGGCTAGAAGCATTCAGCGACGGAGTGATTGCGATCATCATCACGATCATGGTGCTGGAGCTGAAGGTACCGCATGGCGACAGGTTGCAGGACCTGTCGCCGCTGCTGCCGGTGTTCCTCAGTTACGTCCTCAGTTTCGTGTATGTCGGCATCTACTGGAACAACCACCATCACATGCTGCACGCCTGCACGACGGTCACCGGCACGGTACTCTGGGCCAACCTGCACCTGCTGTTCTGGCTATCGTTGTTTCCGTTTGCCACCGGCTGGATGGGGGAGAACCATTTTGCCCCCTTGCCCACGGCGCTCTACGGCGCGGTGCTGCTGATGGCCGGGATTGCGTATTACGTGCTCCAGCAAGCGCTCATCCGCGCGCAAGGGCCGGAGTCGATCTTGCAAAGAGCGGTCGGGCGCGATTGGAAGGGCAAATTGTCGCCGGTGCTCTATGTCATGGCGATTATTGCCAGCCTGGTTGCGCCGTGGCTTGCCCAGGCGATCTTCGTGACTGTGGCGCTGATGTGGCTGATCCCGGACCGGCGCATCGAAACCGTTCTGTCGCGCAAGGCCTAGCAGCCTGCCAAGCTTCACACAGGAGGAACTGGTTATGAAGAGCACAGGCATGGGGACGATTGTTATTGTGACGGCACTCGTCAGCGCGTTGGGCGGCAGCGCCCTGTCCGCCCAGGACAAGTACACCGTGAAGGTGCCGGGTGGGCTCGCGTTCTCGGAGTTCCGGGGATACGAAACCTGGCAGGTCGTGTCCATTAGTCAGGACGGAGGCCTGCTGGCCGCGATCCTCGCCAATCCCGTGATGATCGCCGCCTACCGGGCCGGCGTTCCTGGCAACGGCAAGCCGTTCCCCGACGGCTCCAGAATGGCGAAGATCCACTGGAGCCCGAAAAAGTTGGAGACGTTCCCCGCAGCGACGGTGCCGGGCACGCTGCATGACGTCGACTTTATGGTGAAGGACAGCAAGCGGTTCGCGGACTCGGGCGGGTGGGGATGGGCCGTGTTCAAGTATGAGGCCGCGTCCGGGAGGTTCACGCCCGGAACCTCGGCCGACGCGCCACCGCAGGGGAACGACGCCAAGTGTGGATTCGCGTGCCACACGATCGTGAAGACGAGAGACTACGTCTTCACGGATTACGGGAGCCGCTGAGGATTTGCACTCCATTGATCGCTTCGAGACGGTGTGGTTCAACTACATTATCGCGTTCAGACGCAACCCTGATGACGACGACTAGGAGGGTTCGTTCGGGCTTCCTCCTGCGAGCGACATCACCAGCTTCATGGAGTAGAACAACGCTCGCCCACCCAGACTTTCGATCTCCTGATGGTCTTCCTTCGCGATCAGACCCATCGCGTATCCCATGTCGAGGTAGTAGGCGATCTCGGATAGTGCCGCGAGCGTGCGATCTACGCACGCCGCAAACATGCGGCGATTCTGAAACCCCGACCCCCGCGCGATGCGACTCGAGGCGCACAGGGCGGCGGCCCACAGATGTCCGGCGAGCGTCGCGTCCCGCTCCTCCAGCTTCTCCGCGAGGCGATGCACAGCCAACGTGAGCTGGTGGCACGCCTTGAACGCGTCTAGCTCCTGGTAGGCTGACACGGCCCAACGATAGGTGGCCTCACCCCAGGGGATACAACCGGATGCTTGCAGCGCGTACCGAAAAATTGCGAACAATGCGGTTGAGGGTCAGGGTAGGGATTCTCTACGGGCGCACGCGCACGGTGAGTCGGGCTTCCCCGACTCGTACCGGCCAGCGCGGCGTGTACGAATACCCCTGCACCGTTTCCTCGAAGCCGCGCTCCGAGCGCGAGACGGTCGTGATGGGAAACTTCCATAGCTCGGCCGCCGGCGTGAGATCGAGCTCCACCTCGGGCGCAACCGAGATCTCAGGACAGAAAAACGCTTCCTCTGGGAACGCCGCGGCATCCCAGCGGTAGCGCACCGTCAACTCACCGGCCTGGTCGAGCCGGATGCGCTTCTCGAGCAGACCGGCCGGCGATGCACCGGGATGCAACACCACTTCCACTGCATGCGCCGACTGCTCAAGGCGCGCCTGGAACGGGGTGCCCGCCCAGCAGGCGACCGAGTCGAATGACCCGCTCGTATAGCGGTCGAGCGTCACCTCACTCGCCAAAACGCGATCCACGAACAGCGCGCGATCGCAGGGGTCGATCGGCGGCAGCCGTTGCAGGCGGGCGGCCGCCTCGATGTCATGGATGCTGGGCGTGCCGTCGGTCGCGTGGGTCGCTTCCCCGTGGGCCGGATGATCGGACGGCGGCTCGTGGTACACCTCGCGCCGGCGGGTCAGCACGTCCGCATAGTTGCTGCCCCGCTCGAACACCGTGTATTCCTCGACCACCCCGCCGCGCTGCGGGCTGACGAGTGCCGAGCACAGCCCCGAGTGAATCCAGATCTCCACGGCTCCGTCGCCGTCGAAATCCACCGTTTCCACGGTGAGCCCCTCGCCGCGGCGCAGCTCGCCCTCGGCGAGCGCCAGCTGGCGCCAGATCGCGGCCCGCAGGTGCGGCAGGTACAGTCCGCCGAACACGCCATGCCAGTAGGCGTCGTTGCACTGGGCGCGGCCGATGGCGCGTCGCGCGGCCGGCGGGTCACCACGCTCGCGGCACAGCGCCGACAGCGCCAGCATCTTCTTGTGCATGCGGTTCGCCTCGGGGTACTTCACCAGGAAGTTGCGCCAATGCGAGCCCCGCACGAGCGCCCCCTCCGGCCCCGCCAGGCGGGCCTCGCCCAGCTCGCGCTCGAGCCGGGCCAACCGGAGCGCGGCGGCCGGCGGCAGCGACCAGGCTTCCATCTCGCGGTACGACGCTGTGGGGAGGTAGGCGAGCCCCGCGCTCCGGACCGTGTCGAGCGCCGCGCCGGGCGTGGTGAGGCGGACCTCCCCTGCGGTGACGAGCTCCTCGACGGCGTCGAGGAACTGCGCCAGCCAGCCGCGCGTGTACACCCAGTCTTTGGTGCCGGGCCAGCCGCCGAACTTCTCCCCGTCGTCCACGAACACGGCGAGCGGCCGACCTGCGCGCCGCAAATCCCGGAGGTAGGCGCTGATTTCGGCGGGCGGCCTGAAGGGAATGAGATAGCGGAGCCGCTCGTCGATCGGGAACAGTGCCACCCGCTTGCCGCCGCTCTCGGTCCAGAACGGAGCGTGCAGCTGGTCCCGCTCGAAGCCGCTCACGAGGAAGTGGCGGTCGTCGAGCACGACGTAGCGCACGCCGGCGTCGGCCAGGTGCGCCGCCAGGTCCGGCTCCCACACCCGCTCGGTGAGCCACAACCCCGTCGCCGCGACGCCGAAGCGGCGTCGGATCGCGTCGCGCATCCAGGCCACCTGCTCGACGCGGTCGGCGGGGACGAGCGACGCCAGCACCGGCTCGTAGAAGCCCGCGAGCAGCAGCTCGACGTGACCGTCCGCCGCCAGGCGGCCGATCAAATCGAGATAGGCCGCGTCATGGGCTTCGACCCATTCGAGCAGCGGGCCCGAGATGTGCAGCGTGAAGGGAAAGAAGCGTCGCTCCGCCAATCGCTCGACCAGGGGCCGGTACACGTCACGCAGATGCTCGGCGAAGACGTGGTCGAAGTTCCCCACGGGCTGATGGAGGTGCACCCCGAACACGAAGCCGACGGGATTCATCGCTTGACCTGCTTCAGGTAAATCTCCCGTCCCGAGCCCACCGCGGGATCGTTACTCGCCGCCAACGCGAGGCGCTCGAGCAGGCCTGCTTCGAGACGCGGCGCCTCGGCGCCCGCCAGCTCGATGGCGCGCGCGGCCGAGCGCAACACGATCACCGACTCGATCCCGGCGATGTCGTCGAAGAACCAGCCGCACGAGGTGAACATGCGCAGCGCGTGGCGCTCGAGCTCGGTGGGCAGGGGCTTGTTTTGGCGCTCGAACACGGTGTGCAGCTCGGTGGACAGCCAATCGAGTGCGGCGCGCAGCGGCGCGCGCCAGCGCTGGTGCAGCCCGCGCTCCGGCGCGGCGCGGCACCCACACTCGGCGCGCCAGCGCTCCACGCCGTGCGAGCAGCTCCACGAGCTGGGGGAGACCAGGCGCACCTCCTCCTGTGGCGGCTGCCGGGCGAGGAAGGAGGCGAAGTTCTCGACCCGCACGTCGGCGCGGCGCCGCAGGGTTTCCAGCACGCGCGCCAGCACGACGTCACCGCCCTTATGATGATGACCGTAGGTTTCCCCGTCGGTCGCCACCGCCACCAGCTGATTCGTCCCGGCGGTCAGCCGCTCGACCCACGCGTCCGCGTCGTTGATCAACGGGCCGAACGCGACACCGTGCGAAATGGCGCCGTCATAAAGGAACAGGGCGATCCGTCGCCCACCGCTGGTGCGATACCACCCGGGGAGCCCCCCCGCCGGGACGCGTTCCACCTGATTCGGGGCGAGAATCGTGAAACGGATGCCTTCCGCGGCCAGCACGTCGAGCGTCTCGTCGTCCACGGCTGTTTCCGGCAGCCACATACCCTCGGGTTCTCGCCCGAACCGGCGTTTGAAGTCGGCGCTGCCCCAGCGCACCTCGGTCACTTTGTCGCGGCGGGGGGCGAGGGGCAGGATCAGGTGATGGTACGGCATGGCGACGGCCCCACCCGAGCGCCCGGCGGCGATCACGGCGGCGTACGTCTCGGGCGCGTGGCGCTCCATCCACTCGAGCAGCGTCGGCCCGAAGTCGAAGCTCATCGAGGCAAGCGACGGGGCCACGGGGGCGTAGGATTCGCGTTCGATGCGCTCGTTCCAGTCGTGGAACGGCGCGGCGTTGCGCTCGACCGGAATGGTCCCCGTCCACGGGTCGTCCCGGGGTGGCTGATAGAAATGCCCGTGGATCACGACGGACCGCATCAACCGCCGAGGGCCTCTGCCACCTGAGTCAACACGTTGGGGAACAGGTCGTCGCGGCGTGCGAGCTCGTCGGCCAAACGACCCGCACCCTCCAAGTCTCCGCCGGAAAGCGCCTTGATCAGCCGCTCCGCATCGTCACAGTGCAGCGTGAAGCGACGTTCGGCATAATCGACGACCGCGCCGGTCGAGATGATGAACTGCCAATCGGAGGCCTGCGCCAGCAGCAGCTCGCGCGCCGCCTGCGCCAGTACAGGGCGGGCAGCGGGGGACGCGAGGGCAGCCGGCGCCGCATCCCAGAAGGCGTCTTCCAGGCGCCACAGTCGCTCCCACGTCCACGCCGTCTGCGGGTTCAACCACATGCTGTGGTCGCCGTTCGCGCCCCAGGAGCCCTCCGCCAGCTGCAACGCCGCGCCGGGGGGATGGGCCTCGAGGTGCTGCCACGCGGTTACCGCGCGGATGCCTTCCTGGGCGGAGCCGCGCAGCGCGCGGTACGTGGCGGCGAGGAAGTCCGCCCCCTCGAACCACCAGTGCCCGAACAGCTCGGTATCGAACGGGGCGACGATCGTGCCGGCTTCGTCAGCCTGCTGCTGGGCGATGCTCTTGAGCAGATGAACGAAATGGGACGCATGCCCCGCCGCCCGCTCGTGGGCGACGTGCGGCTCGTAGGCCCGTTTTCCGCCCAGGTCCACGTTCGCGCCGCTCACGCGCCACAGCTTCAAGCCGCCGGGCCAGCGGATCTTGTGGAACTCGAGGTACCATTCGTCGCCCGGGTAGCCCTGGTGCCGGCTCCAGATCTGCATCGACGAGCGGGGATCGCGCACCAGCGCCGCGACGCTGGGCCGCACGCCGCGACCGGAGACGCGGTACGCCCGGTAAGGCGAGCGCGCGGCTCGCGCCCGACCTGCCGCCGTGGGCCGAGACCCGGGGTCGTGCCGCTCGGCGTCGAACCGCTCCGCCCCCAGCGGGATCTCGCCGTAGGCGCCGAGCGGGGAGCCGGCACGCGCGAGATGGGAGTCAGTGAAGAAGTAGCGAAATCCGGCGTCCGACAAATGTTGCTCGACGCCGCGGCGCACTTTCTTGCCGCGCCACTTGCCGCGCGCGCGATAGGCGCACTCCGGCAGCCAGCAGCCCACGGGCGCCACGCCGAACAGGCGTCGATGCTCCGCCTGACCCACCGCCAGCTGCAGCCGGATGCTTTCGTCGCGGCCCAGCAGCGGCAAGTAGCCGTGCGTGGCGGCGGATCCGATGATCTCGAGACGACCCTGCTCCTGCAGACGGCGAAACGCGGTGACGAGATTCCCGTCGATTTTTCGGAACAGCGCCCGGAGCCGGGTGAGCCGCGAGCGCCAGTAGTCCACGAGCGGCACGAGCCCGGCATCGCCGGAAGCCGTGAGGGCGGGCGGGGCCTCGTCGCAGGCGGCCAGGCGCTGGGTGAAGAACGCCTCCATTTCGCGGACGAAGGCGGGACTCGCCAGCTGGTTCGCCAGCACCGGCGTGAATCCGATGGTGACTGGGGTCGGGGTCCCCTCGGCAGCCAGCTCCTCGAGCCGCTCCAGGAGCGGGAGATACGTATCCAGCGCGGCCTCGCACAGCCAGTCGCTGCCGTGGGGCCAGCGGCCGTGATTGAGGACGTACGGGAGATGACTGTGGAGCGCGAGAACGAACTCCATCGCGTTCCCGGTCAGGTGGCCAACACGGACGACAACACGGCCGACCGCACCGCCACGGCGCGGCCGTACAGCGCGAAGTACTGCTCTCCGGAGCGGTGCCAGCCGAACTGCTGGGCCATCGCCCCGCGCACCATCTTGCGCCATGCGTTCCGGTCGCCGTAGGCGTCTATCGCCCGACGGATCGCGCCGGCGAGCGCCGCCGGTGAGTACTCGTCGAACAGGAACCCGCTCACGCCGTCGATGATGCTGTCCTTGAGACCGCCCACGCGACGGGCGACGGGCACCGCGCCGTAGTGCTGTGCGCGCATCTGGGTGAGCCCGCACGGCTCGTACAGCGACGGCATGAGCAGCGCGTCGGCGCCGGCCAGCAAACGGTGCTCGACGCGATCGGTGAACATGAACTCGACCGCGACGCGATCGGGCGCCGCGGCGGCGATGTTGCCCAGCGCCTCGTGGTAGCGATGCTCCCCGGCGCCCAGGAAAATGAACTGCGCCTCGGTCGTCCCGAGCAGGTCGGCACCGAGCACGAGGTCCAGTCCCTTCTGGGACACCATCCGCGCGCTCATGCCGAAGAGCGGCGCTTGTGCCCGCTGGGCCAGGCCGTACGCCCGCTGCAGCGCCACCTTGCAGCGCCGCTTCCCGGAGAGATCCTCGCTCGAATAATTCGCGGTGAGCTCCGGATCGGTCTCGGGGTTCCACAGATCCGGATCGATGCCGTTCAGGATCCCCACCAACCGGTCACCCAGCGTGGTGAAGCGGTCGTGCAGACCGAACCCGCCCTCCGCCGTGCGCAGCTCCTCTGCATGGGAGGGGCTGACGGTCACGACGACGTCGGAGTGGGCCATCCCGCCCTTGAGCGCATTCATCCGCCCATACCACTCGAACACGTCGGGGTTGTACAGCTCGGCGGGCAGACCCAACGCTGCCATCGTCTCGGGCGGGAAGTGCCCTTGGAACCCGGCGTTGTGCACCGACATCACGACCGCGATTCGCCGGTGGAACGGCTCTGCGGCGAACGCGGTGCGCAGATATGCCGGCGCCAACGCGGTGTGCCAGTCGTGCGCGTGCAGTAGCTGCGTCTCCGGGGCGATCTCCGGGAGGGCCGTGAGCGCCGCCAGACAAAAGAAGGCGAACCGCTGCGCATTGTCCGGATAGTCCCCGTTGTTGTCGCCGTAGATGCCCGCCCGGTCGAAAAAGTCGGGATGCTCGATGAAGAACACCTGCGGACCGGGACCGGGGGGCGTGCGGTACAGCCAGGCGCGCTCGGTGTGCCCGCCCAGCGTGATCGCGAGCGGCGACCCCGTGCGCTCGAGCGACGGCGTGGTCTCGCGCACGATCTGGTACAGCGGCATGATCACCGTCGTCGGCAGGCCGGAGGCCGCCTGACACGTGGCCAAGCCGCTCACCGCCTCGCCCAGCCCACCGGTGCGGGCGAAGGGCCAGTACTCGGCCGTCAGGTGGGTGACACCGATCCGCTCGGCGGGCGCGATCTGGGCCCGCGGCGCCGCGGCGGTCGCCGCCCGGCGCGGCTGGGCGGGGCTCCGCCGCCGGGACTTCGGGGCTGGGGTGGACGCGCCCATGTTCGTCTCCACTGGCTCCCTCACTCAGGCCGTCGGGGGATCGTCCGCCGGCTGCTCACCCCGCATCGCGGGGAGATAGTACTCGGTCACGTATTCCCGCACCATACGCTGGGCGGTGAAGCGCGCGCCCGCCGTGCGCAGCGCGTGCTTCATTTTCTCCACCCAACCGTGCGGGACACCCTGGGCATCACGGTCGTAGAACAGCGGCACCACCTCATTTTCCAGCAGGCGATACAGCTGCTCGGCGTCGGCCGCATCGGCGTCCTGCCCCGCCGGCGCCGGGGGAATAGCCCAGCCGTTCGGCCCATCGTAACCCTCGGCCCACCACCCGTCCAGCGTGCTCAGCTGGGGCACGCCGTTCAAGGCCGCTTTCATGCCGCTGGTGCCGCACGCCTCGAGCGGCGGGCGCGGCACGTTGAGCCAGAGGTCGACCCCCTGCACCAGGCTGTGGGCCAGATGCATGTCGTAATCCTCGATGAACGCGATCCGGCCCTCGAACCGCGCCTCGCGGGTGTGGGCGTACACGCGCTGCAGCACCTGCTTGCCCGGCTCGTCGCCCGGATGGGACTTACCGGAAAACACGATCTGCACCGGGCGCCATGGGTTCACCAGCAGCCGCTGCAGCCGGTCGGGATCGCGGAACATCAGGTCGGCCCGCTTGTAGGTCGCGAACCGGCGGCCGAAGCCGATCGTCAGGGTTTCCGGGTCGAGCAGGGTCCCGGCGCCCACGAGGTGCAGCGCCTCCTTCCATTGGTCCGCCCACCGCCGCCGCGCCTGCTCCCGGATGCTCCGCATCAGGTGGGACTTGAGCTGGCAGTGCACCCACCACAGCGCGGCGCTGTCCAGCTCGAGGACCTTGTCCCAGAACTTGGGGTCGTCCACCCGCGCGAGCCAATCAGCCCCGAAATGCGAATCGAACAGGGTCAGGACCCGGTTCGCCATCCAGGTGGCGACGTGGACACCGTTGGTGACGTGGCCGATCGGTACGCGCGCGACATCGCGGTCGGGCCAGAGCGGGGCCCAAATGCGGCGGGACTCTTCCCCATGACGGCGCGACACCGCGTTCACCCGCGCCGAGAGTCGGATGGCCGCGACGGGCATGTGATAGCGATCGTGATCGACCACCGGATGATGGCCGAAGCGCATGAAGGCTTCGCGGTCGACCCCCATCTCCTGCCACACCGGCCCGACGCACTGCTCCACCTGGTCGATCGAGAACGTGTCGTGCCCCGCGGGCACCGGCGTGTGGGTGGTGAAGGTGCTGGTCGCGCGCACCTTGCGGACGGCGTCGGGGAACGGGGTGCCGTGCGCCACCAGCTCGCGCACTCGCTCCACCAGCATGAACGCGGCGTGTCCCTCGTTCGCGTGCCAGGCGGCCGGGTCGTATCCGAGCGTGCGCAACACTCGCACACCGCCGACGCCCAGGACCCACTCCTGCCGCAGCCGCAGGTCGGGTCCGCCGGCGTACAGCCGATGGGACAGTCCGCGGTCCGCCGGGTCGTTCTGTTCGAGGTCCGTGTCCAGCAGCAGGATCGGCACGCGGCCCACCATCACGCGCCACGCCCCCACGCTCACGTGGCGCCCGGAGAGGCGCACCGTTGCGAGGCAGGGATCGCCCTTCGGCCCGCGCACCTGCTCGAGCGGCGTCGCGGCCACGGCGAAGCGCTCCTCGGCGTCTTCCTGCCAGCCGTCGAGCCGCAGGCGCTGGTCGGCGTATCCCTTGGTATAGAACAGGCCGACGCCGAGCAGCGGGACGCCCAGGTCCGAAGCCGCCTTGCACTGGTCACCGGCAAGGACGCCCAAGCCACCGGAATAAATGGGAACCGAGGCGTGCAGCCCGAACTCGGCGCAGAAGTACGCGATGGGCCGCTTGATGAGCTCGGGATACGACGTGGCGAACCAGGTGCCCGCGGACGTCGCATCCTGTGCCGCGGCGACGGCGACGGCGTCGTACAAGCGCAGGAACGCAGGGTCCGCCGCGCAGGCGGCGAGCCGCTCCGGCGCCACCCGACGCAACAGCTCGATCGGATTGTGCTGGGTGCGACGCCACAGGGCCGGATCGAGCGTACGGAACAGCGCGCGCGCGTTGCGGTTCCAGCTCCACGACAGGTTGGCGGCCACCGCGGCGAGCCCCTGGATCCGGTCGGGGAGGGCAGGACCGCTTTTTTGGGTGTGAGTCATCCGGCTTGCAAGCTAAGGCCGGGCGGGGCAGCCTGGGAAGCGCGCATGAACGAGTGCGTGTCGCAGCGGCGCAGCGGGTGGCGGGGATCGGCCCGTGTCCCCAGGTTTCTCCTACGCCATGACTGCCTCTCCTGCTCCTATCGTACGCCGCCACCACTGGATCGTGCGGCTCACCCATTGGGCGACCGCGATCGTGCTCGCCGGCCTGATCGCGAGCGGCCTCCAGATCTACGAGGCCTACACCCGGTTCGGAAACCGGGGCGGGCCATATTTCGTGAGCCCGTTCGACGGCGCGCAATTCCCACACTGGAGCCGGCTGGGTGGCTGGCTGGCCGGGGCGCTCAACTGGCACTTCGCGCTGGCGTGGCCGCTCGTCCTCTTCGGCCTCCTGTACCTCGGATACCTGGTGCGGAGCGGCGAGTGGCGTGCCCTGCTGTTCCGGCCGCGGGACGTTCCGGGCGCGGTCGAAATGGCGAAGTATTATCTCCACCTCCGCCGGGAGCATCCGCCGCAGGGCAAGCACAACCCGCTCCAGAAACTCGCCTACACGAGCGTGATTGCCTTGGGCGTGCTCGCAGTGCTCACCGGCTTCGCGGTCTACAAGCCGACCCAGCTGGCCTGGCTGACGGCGTTGTTCGGCGGATTTCAGGCGGCGCGCTATTGGCACTTTTGGATCGTGTGGATCTTCGTCGGGTTCACGATCGTGCACGTCATTCTCGTGTTCGTCGTGGACCCCGCTTCGCTCCGCGCCATGCTCACCGGCGCGTACCGCGGGAGGTTCCCCAGCCATGATTGACCGACAGCAGCTCCAGCGGCGCGAGTTCTTGAGACTCGGCGTCGTGGCCGGGGCCGGAGCTCTCGCCGCGGCATGCGGCTGGGACGGCGGCGAGCTGGTGCGTCCCGGCCTGTGGAGCATCAGCCGCGTGAACGACTGGGTGGGCGAGAAGATCCTGTACTCGCCCACGCGGCTGGCGCGCACCTACGACGCGAGGGAGCGGAGTGCGTCGCTTCCGAGCTACTTCATCTCGCGCACCATGCCGATGCTCGGTGATCCCGCCGCCTGGCGCCTGCGGGTGGACGGCCTGGTGGCGCAGCCGCTCGAGCTGTCGCTCGACGACCTGATGCGCATGCCGCGCGTGTCGTACACCGTGAAGCACCACTGCGTGGAGGGGTGGTCGGCCATCGCGAGCTGGCACGGCGTCCCGGTGTCGGCGATCGTGGAGCGCTGCCGTCCGGCCAAAACGGCGCGCTACATCCATTTCGTGTCGTTCGATGCCGACTACTCGAACGGCTGGGACATGGCGAGCGCGCTGCATCCCCAGACCATTCTCGCGTACGGCATGAACGACAACCCGCTCCCCGCGGCGCACGGCGCGCCGCTGCGGCTCTACTCCCCGACCAAGCTCGGCTACAAGATGACGAAGTACCTGGTGTCGATGACGTTCATGGACGCGCGGCCGGGGGGATACTGGGAGGATCAGGGGTATCCGTGGTTGGGAGGGATCTAGCGGAAGCGCAGCGATGACGGCTCTATCCCTTGCGCTGTTCATTGCCGGCCAGAACCCCTCGGCTCCTCCTCCCACTGCCGTCGCGCAGATCGCTGTCACGCCGCCCGTCATCGACGGCCGCCTCACCGATCCCGCGTGGGTGGAAGCCACACCCGTCACGGCGTTCGTGCAACGCGAGCTGCACGAAGGCGCGCCAATCACCGAACGCACTGAGGTGCGCATCATCACCGACGGCCAGGCGCTGTACGTCGGCGCCTGGCTCTACGACCGAGACCCCTCCGGCATCGTACCCGGCGAGCAGGTGCGCGACGGAGACATCTCGAAGAGCGATTACTTCGGCATCCTGCTCGACACCTATCACGATCGTCAGAATGGTTTCGTCTTCACCACCACACCCACCGGCATCGAATACGACGCGCAGGTGGTGAACGAAGGCGAAGGTGGCGGCATCCAGCTGCCAGGCCAGACGCGCAGCATGGCCGGCTCCCTGGGGGGCTTCAACCTCAACTGGGACGGCACGTGGACCGTCGCCACGTCGGTCGACTCGCTCGGCTGGTACGCCGAGTTTCGCATTCCGTTTACGACGCTACGCTACGGCGCGGGGGCGCTGCAGACGTGGGGACTCAATCTCGTGCGCAGCATCCGCCGCAAGAACGAAGAGGCGTTCTGGTCCTTCATTCCGCGCCAGTTCAGCCTGATGAAGATCTCGCGCGCCGGAAATCTGGAGGGCGTCCGTGTGCCGTCGCGACGCGTGTGGACGGTGACGCCATACGCACTCGCGGGTGTGGAGCGCAACTACCTGGTCGACGCGGATGCCCGGCGGCGGGGGGACATCGGCGGCGAGGTCAAGTACGGCGTGACGCCCAGCCTCACCCTCGACCTGACGTACAACACCGACTTCGCGCAGGTCGAGGTCGACGAGCAGCGCACCAACCTCACGCGCTTTCCTCTCTTCTTTCCGGAAAAGCGGCCGTTCTTTCTCGAGAACGCGGGCATCTTCTCTGCAGGCACACCCCAGGCCGTTGACCTCTTCTTCACCCGCCGCATTGGCATCGACACCCTCGGCCAACCGGTGCCCATCCTGGGTGGTGGACGACTCACCGGACGGGTCGGCGACTTCACCGTGGGCGCCTTGCAGATCTTCACGGAGCGGCGAGCCGGCGTGCAAGACGCGATGGCGTATTCCGTGTTACGTCTGCAGCGCGAGCTCGCCGCCCGATCCCGCATCGGCGTGATCGCCGTCCAGCGCATGGCGACGGCCGAAACCGGCGACTGGAACCGTGTCTACGGTCTCGACGGCCGCATCGGCATTCGCGACGCATGGACGCTCGACTGGTGGGGCGCGGCGTCGGCCGTGCCCGGCCCCGATGGCGACGCCGCGGCCTACAGCGCGCGCTTGGGATACGAGACCGGCTCGTGGAACAATCTTGCGCGGATCGTACGGGTTGGGAGCAGCTTCGATCCCGAGGTGGGATTCTTGAATCGCCGCGGCGGCTATCAGTTCTATGAAGGCAGCGTGATGTGGAAGAAACGCTATCCGAACACCCCGTGGCTCAAAGAGTGGCACCCGCACGTCGGCTATCGGGGCTATTACGGGCTGGACGGCTATTGGCAGGAAGGGCGCGTCCATCTAGACCTCACCGAGTGGTCGCTCGCGAACGGGGCCATGGTCGGGCCCGAGGTGAACATCGAGCATCAGGGTCTCCAGCAGCCGTTCGCGATCGCCGGCAACGTGACGCTGCCGGTGGGCTCGTATGACTACACGTCCATGGGGTTCGATTTCGGAACCAATCCGAGCGGCTCCCTTTCCCTCTCGCTGCGCGCCGACGTGGGAGGGTTCTACAACGGAACGCGGCGCGGCGGCAGCGTGACGCTCGCCGTGCGACGCGCCAGCTCCCTCACGACATCCCTGCTCGTCGAGTACAACGACGTGCGCCTGGATCAGGGGAATTTCGTCCGCACGCTGACGGCGGCCCGCATCGCGTACTTCTTCACGCCGCGCGTGTCGCTGCAGACGCTGGTGCAATACAGCAATCAGGCACGCGTGTGGACGGCCAACGCGCGGTTCGGCTGGCTCAGCACGGCCGGGACAGGTCTATTCGTGGTCTTCAACGAAGGGCGCGACGCCGACGGCTTCTTCCAATGGAATCGGCCTCAGGCTCGGTCGCTGATTGTGAAATACACGCGTCAGTTCGGACGGAGCGGCTGAGGAAGACGCGACCGTCAGCCGATCGCCGCCAGCGCGTCGTGCAGCTGCGCGGCGGTCTGATATCGCTCTGCCGGCTCCTTCGCAAGCGCCTTAAGGATCACTAGCGCCAGCGCCTCGGGCACTTCTGGGTTGAAGGTCCGGGGATCGGGCGCCGCCTCCTCGAGCTGCTTCGCGATCAGCCCGTAGGTCGTGTCCGCCTCGAACGGCAAACGGCGCGTGAGACACTCGAACAGCACCACGCCCGCCGAGTAGAGGTCGCTGCGCGCGTCCAGCTCTTTTCCCGAGAGCTGCTCGGGTGACATGTAGTCCGGCGTCCCGATCGACATGCCGTCCTTCGTCAACCCTTCATCCTTCGACCGGTTCGCCAGCCGGGCGATACCGAAGTCCATCACTTTGAGCACGCCGCTCGGCTCGACCACGGTGTTGTGCGGCTTGATGTCGCGGTGGATCACCCCTTGCTCGTGCGCCACTTCGAGCGCCCGGCACAGCTGCTTGCCGATCGTGAGGGTGACCGGCACCGGCAACGGGCCGCGGGCCCCGATGAGCTGCTTGAGTGATGTCCCCTCCACGTATTCCATCGTCAGGTAGTACATCCCGCTCACTTCGCCCAGGTCGTACGTCCGCACCACGTTGCGATGCGTGATCTTGCGCGCCAGGCGGATCTCCTGCTTGAAGCGCTCCAGCGCCACGCCGCTCCCGGCCAGGACTTCGGGACGGAGCGCCTTGATCGCCACCGGCTCCTGCAGCTCGCGATCGAACGCCCGGTACACCACGCCCATTCCACCCATGCCGAGAGCCTCCTTCACCTCGTAGCGGTTGGCGAACAGCGTCCCGGGTCGCAGCAGGTCGCGCGGGGGTGGGAGCGATTTTCGGGTAGCCGGCAGCGACTCCGTGGGTGCCGTTCCCGACGTGGCCATCATGTACTCCACCAGCTTCGCCTTCGCCTTCAAGTCCGCCACCAGACTCTGGAACGCCTGCGACAGCATGCCGATCTCGTCGCCCGACGGGACGTCGACCTCCACACTGTAATCGCCGTCCTCCACCCGGCGCGTCGCGAGCGCCAGCCGCCGGATCGGCCCCGCGATCTGACGGGCGAGCACGTAGGCCGAGGCGAGGGCGAGCAGCAGGCCGAGCGCGAGGGAGAACCCGATCGTGTGCTGCAGCACCCGGAACGCGCCGAGCTCGCGCTCGTGCGAGCGGAAGGCGACGAACCCGCCGAACGCGTCGCCCCCGGCGGAGCGGATCGGACTCGCCAGCCCGATCAGGCGCTCGCCGTCCACGTCGGCGGTCAGCTCCGTGCCCGCGGTGTCGCGGGCCAGCGTGGCCATCGCCGCCGTGTCCGCCACCAGCGCCGGCTCGACCACGTCGCGCGGCAGGGTCGACCCGACGATGTAAGGCCGGTTGAGGGTGTCGAGCGCGAAGAACACCACGTCGGTGGTGGTCGCCTGCTTGATCTGGTGCGCCAGGGTATCGTCGATCGCGTAGGCGGCAATGAGGGAGCCCTGAGGCGCGGCTTGGGGTGACGCGCGCAGCGGCACCGCCACCGCCATGAACAGCTTGCGCCGGCGCTCGTCCAGCCAGGCGCCGCTCGTCGCGTCGCCCGAGAGGGCGTTGGCGATCAGGGCGCCGCGCGACAGGTCGATGTCGGACTCGGCGGGGTAGTCCGTCCGGGCGACCAGCACGCCGTGGTCGTCGGTGATTAGCACCCATGCCGCGCCCAGCAGCTGGCGGTGCTCCTCGGCCTGATCGAGCACGTTGCCCCGCTCCGCCGCCTTGAGCAGCCGCTCCCGGAACTGCGGCACCTCGGCGCTCACGGCGCTCATCCCGGCGAACGTCGCGGTCCGACCGGCCAGGAAGGCTTGCACCCCCCGCCGCACGCCCGCCAGCGCCCGGCGGATCGACTCGTCGGCCGTGCGGTTGGCCTGCAGCGAGGTGAGCCCCAGCGTCACGCCCAGCACGCCCGCGACCGACAGCGTGGCGGCGATGAAGATCTTGGCCCCGAGGCCGAGCCGCGCGGGCCTAGTAGCGCTCGCGTCCGGCATTCGTCGGGTAGTCTTTGCCGTACTTGTTCTTGTGGGGCGTCCAGCGGAACCCGCGCGCGTCGAGCTGCAGCTCGATCCCCGCGGCGCCGGCCGGCGTGACGCTCACCGTGCGGGAGACCGCCTGGCTCCGCTCGTGCCAGGCGTGCATCACCCACGTGCCCGGCGGCACGGCGGCGATCTCGAAGCTGCCGTCCGCCGTGGCCTGCGCGAAATGCCGGCCCGCCATCACCTGCACGAACGCCACCATGCGGGGATGGACGTTGCAGAAGATCCGCACCAGGCCGGGGCTCGTGAACGTCCAGGTCCTGGCCTCGCCACGGCCGTACTGGCCGAGGTCGAAGGGATTGGGCTCCGAGGCGGAGAACACGTTATGGTCGAAGGGATCGTGATTCAGGAAGCGGACCGTGGAGCCGACGGGGACGACCACGACGCGGGGCACGAACTCCTTATCGTTGATCGCGATGTCGACGTTGACCGGGCGCGCCGCGCCGTCGGCGCTGCCACCCTCGAGGTACACCACCGCTGCCCCCAGGTCGGGAGACGATTTCCCGCCCTTCTCGAGCAGCGTCACCCGACCGGCGACGCGCCCCTGGGCGATCCCGCGCTGCACCGCCGTGATACACCCCACGCTCACCAGCAGCGGGACCCATCGCATCGCTCGTTCCCAGTTGCGCTCGAGGCGTTGCAGCTTACTGTAGTCCTACCGAAACCGCCAGGAGCCGGAGATGCGGGCCATGTTACTCGTTGCGCTCGCCGTCGTCGCCCTTCCGCTCGCGGCGCAGACGCCGCCTGCCGCGACGGCGCCAGCGCCCACGCCCGTCGCGAAACGCACCATCGAATTCACGGGCCTCGTGCTCGTGAACGGCTTCTTCACCAACGCCCGGGTCAACAACAGCGACGTGCCGCAGTTCGCCGACTCGCTGGCACCCGCCAGCGCGGTGGGCGGCACCATCCGCCAGACACGGCTCGGCCTCCTCGTGACCGATCCCGATGTGCTGCGTGGCAGCTTCTCAGGCGAGGTCGACGTCGACTTCTTCGGCGGCCAGCAGCCCTCCTCCGGCGGCCGCACCTTCCCGCTCCTGCGGCTGCGCCGCGCCGTCGGCGTCGTCTCGTGGGCTCACGCCCAGGTCCTGTTCGGCCAGGAGTCACCGCTCGTCGCGGAGCGGAGCCCGCGCTCCCTGGCCTCGGTGGGATTCCCCGATTTCGCCGCCGCGGGCAACCTGTGGCTGTGGCTACCCCAGTTCCGCGCGACGTTGGAGCAGGGCTACACCCTGCGCCTCGCCGAGCAGGTGGCCGTGCTGGCCCCGACGTCCGGTACGGCGCAGGGGCTCTTCAATACGCAGCCCGATTCGGCCGAACGGAGCCGTCGCCCCTATCTGCAGGCCAGGGTGCGCCTCGCGTGGGGCCCGACCGACGATCCCAGTGAGATCGCGATCGGCGGGCACCTGGGCTGGCTCGCTTCGGCCGACACGCTGTTCCAGTCGCGCGCCGTGACGGCGGACGCGCGCGTCAAGCTCGGCCCGGTCGAGTTCCTGGCGGAGGCGTTCAGCGGGCAAGCGTTGGCGGGATTGGGCGGGGGCGGGATCGGCCAGAGCATCGGGCCCACCGGCGTGGAGGTCCGCACCAAGGGCGGCTGGGGTCAGCTCAACGTTCGGCCCAGACGCGAGTTGATGGTGGGCGGCGGCTGTGGCCTGGACGATCCCGACGACGGCGACCTGACGGACGCGCTCGGCAACCCGCACGGCCGGCTCAAGAACTTCGGGTGCGAAGGGCACGTGGACTTCCGCCCGCCCGGGCCGCTGGTGTTCGGGGTCGAGTTCCGGCGGCTCGAGACCACGTACCCGAGCGGCAAGTTCACCGCAAATCACTTCAATCTTGCCGCCGGGTACCGGTTCTAAGGTCTCAGAGGCTCTTTAAGAACTGCACCAAGTCCGCCTGCTGCTGCGCCGTCAGCCCCAGCAATAAGGTCGTGTTGTAGTGGGCCACCACGTCCGCCAGCGTCGCGGCGCTGCCGTCGTGGAAGTACGGTGGGTGCTGCCACGCGCCGCGCAGCGGTGTCGTGCGGTAGCGCCCCGTCGTGCCCCGGCCAGCGAGCACCGGGTCGGACCCGGTCTCCGCAGGCGTGTGGAGCAGCGGCGCATCGGTGTAGGTCGGCGGGATGTGACAGCTCGCGCACCGCCCCGACCCGTTGAACACGACCCGCCCCCGCTCGGCGGCTGTCGGGTCGAAGCTGCCCGCGGGCGGCGGCGGTGGCTCGAGGGTGAACTGGTAGTCCCGCAACACGGGCAGCTTTGGCGTCACGAGATCGGGTTGCGCCACGATGTTGATCCCCAGGCGCGGGTCGCTGAACGAGCCCTGCCCGTGCATCTGGGTGATGGCCACGTAGCTGTTCCAGTACGAGATGGGGCCCTCGCCCGTGTACGTCTCGAGCGCGACGTCGCGCAGCCCGTACGCGGGCGGGATCAGCACGGGGGCATTCTTGCCGTCGTGGTTGAAGTACGCGTCGTAGCGGCCCGGCCCCCACGACTGGAACACCGCCTTGGTGGCGGCGTCGAGGACGGGCGACAGCGCCACGATGGCGCCGACATTGAGGTCGCGGTTCGGCCAGCCGTCGAGCCGCCGACCGACGCCCGGTGCCACCGAGTTGTCCACCGTCGAGTGGCACAACGCGCAGGTGATCCCGAGCTGTGCGATCCGGCCGGCCGTCGTGACTTTCGCCCTGACGCCCAGCACCGCGTCCCGCCGCAGCAGCTCGACCGTGGTGGCCGGGCTCCTCAAGTCGGCGCGAGCGAGGAAGCCGGGGGGCAGCCGCGTGGCGTCCACTTTCAGACCTACGCCGAGCGCGGTGACGGGATCGACCGCGGCCTGCACCACCTCGTGCAGGCGCAGCGTATTCGTCCAGAAGGCTTCATCACCCCAGGTTTCGTGACGGAAGATCTCGCGCCCGCTCGCCGGAGCGGGTTGTGCCACGGCGGCGGCGGAAGGTCGCGGACTGGACAGCGGCTCGTCGGCACACGCCGCGATCGTCAGCAGCCCGAGCGCGAGCAACAGGGTCGTGGAGCACGGGACCTTGCTCATTGGCTGGTCCTCCGGGAGGAGGTTGGCACTGGATGTATAATAAGTCATGACTTATGCTACAAGGTCATGACGCCTCCAACCGGCGCGTTGGATTCCTCGGGGTTCGGACTGGCTAGGCCGGCAGGCGGCCCTTCAGGTCCTGCGGCTTGAACGGGCCGGGCTCGGCGATGAGCGCCCGCGCGTGGTCCACCTGTCCCCAGGTGTTCCACAGGAGCACGCCGCGCACCCGCCCGTTCTTCAGGTAGTAGACCACGCCCTCGCGGAACGGCTCCTTCCAGTCGGCGACCGTCTCGAGACGAGTGTCGACGTCACCCACCGCTTCGTAGCCCAGGTCGAACAGGTCGGAGTAGAAAAACGGCAGGTGGTGATAGGGAGTGGCGCGGCCCGCCATGTTGAGGCCGGCGGTGCGCCCCATCGTGTTGGCGTTGTCCTCGTGCTCCACGCGCAGCCGCGTGCCCAACGCGCGGTTCTCGAAATTCGCGACGTCCCCCGCGGCGTAGATGTCGGGCTGGCTGGTGCGGCAGGCTTCATCTACCACGATGCCGTTGTCCACGCGTAACCCGGCCTGCTCCGCCAGCTCCACCGCCGGCGCGATGCCGAGCCCGGCGACCAGCACCTCGGCCACGAGCTCGCTCCCCACGGTGGTGTGCACGACGCACGAGCCGGCGCGCCGCTCGAGCCCCGCCATGCCCTCCCCCATCCGCATGGTGACGCCCTTCTCGCGGTAGTACGCCACGAGGAACGCCGCCAGGTCCGCCGGGAACACGCGGGCGCCGAGCCCCGCTTCCGGGACCAGCATGGTGACGTCGCGCTGCTGCATGCGCAGGGCGGCGGCGACCTCACTCCCGATGAACCCTCCGCCGATCACCGCGAAGCGGACGCTCTGCGTCGCGATCGCGCGCAGACGGCGGTAGTCATCGAGCGTCCGGTAATAGATGATCTGGTCGGTCTTGAGTGGCAGGCGGCGCGGCGCGCCACCGGTAGCGAGCAGCAGCTTCGTGAACCGGTACTTTGTTCCCCGGTCGTCCGTCACGCTGCGCCCGCGGGGATCGATGGCGGTGATGCGCCGGCCGAGGTGGAGCGTGGCGCCGGTCGCCGCCGTCTTGCGCCAGATCTTCTCTTCCGGCTCGCCTTTCCACAGGGCTTTCGAGAGCGGCGGGCGGTCGTACGGCGGATGCGGCTCGGCGCTGATCAGGCCAATGGAGCCCGCCGGGTCCACCTCGTGGAGGGCCTGAGCCGCGGCGTCGGCGGTCATGCCGCCGCCGACAATCAGATAGGTGTACTCAGTCATTGCGCCTCGGCCCGTCCTCTATGCGCAATATACGTTGCCGTTAGAACAATTGGATCGCGGCCCGGGGTGATGTAGATTCGTGATGTGCCAGGCACCGATCTCGAGCGCCAGATCGCGGCGATCGCGTTGCTCGACGAACCGATCAGGAGGAGTCTTTATCTCTTCATCGCGGGGCGGCGCTGCGAGGTGGGGCGCGACGAAGCCGCCCGCGCCCTGCGCATCTCGCGGGCGCTTGCCGCGTTCCACCTCGACAAGCTCGTCCAGCAGGGACTGCTCGACGCCAGCTACCGCCGGCTGACGGCCCGTCGCGGGCCGGGGGCGGGCCGGCCCGCCAAGCTGTACCGCCGCTCCTCCCGCCAGGTCGACGTCACCTTGCCCGAGCGCCGCTACGCGTTGGCCGGCCGCGTCCTCGCGCGGGCACTTGCGGCGGTGACGCCCGCCGCCCGCAGCGCGCTCCAGCGTGCGGCCCGCCTCGAAGGCCGGACGCTCGGCGCCGCCGCGCGCGCCCGCAGCGGCGCGAACGGCGGGGCGGATCGTCGGCTCGCCCACGCGCTCGTCGTGCTCGAGGAATGCGGCTACGATCCCGCCCGCCTCAACGGCGAGGTGCTGCTGCGGAATTGCCCGTTCGACGCCCTCGCCAACGAGTGCCGGCCGCTGGTGTGCGGGATGAACCTCGCCCTGCTGCGCGGCCTGCTCGCGGCCGCCGGCGCGCGCGGCACCCGGGCCGAGCTGCGGGCCCCGGAGGCCGGATCATGTTGCGTGGTCTTGAAGACCCCCGCCCACACCAAGCGCTGACTCCCGTCTCACAATTTCAGTCGTCGTCCGCCGACCGACCCGGATGCTTCTCCCGTCGGCGATAGTGCTTCACGGACTTGTGCACCTTGTGCGGTGGCGTCTTGAGCCGCCCCTTCACCGGCGCCTTCGGATTGGGGACCCGCACGGTGAGCTTCCGCTTGTCCTTGTCGCTCACGGCGCGAGGAGCGCGCGGATCTGCTTCGCGTGATGGGCGCAGTGGCGCACGTGGAACCGCAGCCACTCGGGCAGGGTGAGGTCACCGAAGGCCGGATGTTTTACGAACAAATCGTCCCGGCGAGCCGGCAGGAGCTCGTGCGCGAGCATGAGAAAGCGCGCCACGCCGTCTCGCAGCTGCCGCTCGACGGCGCCCGCCTCCGGGCGAGCGGCAGGCTCCGTCACGGCGGGCGCGCGACGGCCCGAGGGAATCCACCCGATGTCGAGGTACACGAACTGGGCGAGCCGTTGTCCCACGGGCCGCGGCCGGCGCTGCATGGGGGGCTTGCCGCGGCGCGCCTCGAACGTGCGCCCGCTGCCGTCGATCCCGATCGCCAGGTGATGCACGATCTGAGCGGCACACCACTTCCCGGGCGGACCCTGGTACCAATCGGCCTGCGGGTGGCCGGCGAGAGGTCCGAGCACCACGTCGGGAATGGCGGCGAACTCGTCGAGCCTCACGGCAGCACCGCGTCCGCCATCTGACGGGCCTGCGCGGCCGCGGGCGACCCCGCCCGGACGCGGCCCACCAGCGTCCCCGCGCTGTCCACGATCGCGAGGTCGGCGTCGGCGAGGGCCGCGCTGTCGGTGCGCATCGAGAGGGCCCACTGGTGTTGAGCGGCGATCGCCTGCAGCCGGCCGGCCAGCCGGTCCGCGGTCCGGGGCGGCAGGTAGACCGTCACCATCGTGCCCGCATCCGCTGGCCGGGGGCTCGCGCGCGGCCGCTCGCTGCAGGCGAGCGCGGCGCCCGCGAGGCAGCAGGTCAGCAGGCGCACGACTGTAGCGTCAGGCACTGTCATACCCAAGATTGTACGAGTGAATTTGCTGCGTCGCCACCCGATCGCGTTCGCGCTCATCGCGCTCCTCCTCGTTTCCGCCCTCTCCCCGTCGCCGCCGCTGGTGGACGCCGTGAGCGGTGGGCCACCGGCCGACATGGAGTTGGTCCGACCCACGCTCTATACCCTGCTCGCGCCGGTCTCGAACGTGCTCGACGCGCTCACGTTCCTGAGCGGGGAGCGGGCCCTCGCGTTCCTGGTCACGTGGGTCGCGGCGCTCGCGCTGTGGGGGCTGCTGCGGCGCGGCTCGTTGCTGCGCCGGCTCGCGGCGGCGGTGCTGGCACCGCTGACGGTGATCCTGCTGGGCGTCGCGGCGGTGCTGCTCCCGCGTCCCGTCCCCCGGCTCGTGGCCGCCGACTCGACGCTCACGGTCATTGATTACCACGCACACACCGCCCGGTCGCACGACGGTCGGTCCGGCTGGACCCTCGCGCGGCTCGCTGCCTGGCACGCCGCCCAGGGATTCGAGGCGTCGTACGTCACCGATCACAACGTGGTGTTCAACGGCGGGG